>PVBE010302297.1_pt1 | contig 70950 bp, 63 predicted proteins | sample 1631181 | NCBI WGS metagenome assembly PVBE01 (sample SAMN08397723, study PRJNA350692) | Marine metagenome, whole genome shotgun sequencing project. | isolation source: water | place: Pacific Ocean | collected 2012-04
CGCGGGCCTTGGGCAATATTGGCAATGTCAAAGGGAAGTACGCCGGCTCTCTACAGCCTGTGCCAGCCGCTCCAATACCGGTACGGTGGCATCGAAGGCGAGGCAACCATCGGTAATGCTCTGTCCGTAGGTCAGCGGCCGATCGGTGTCGTAATCCTGACGCCCGGCCAACAGGTGGCTCTCTATCATCACCCCGCGGATTGCATGCTGACCGGCTTCGATCTGTCTGGCGATGTCGTCGGCGACCAGCGGTTGCCGGGCCGGGTCCTTGCCGCTGTTAGCGTGGCTGCAATCGATCATCAGACCGGTCGGCAAGCCCCTCTTCTGCAGTAAAGCAACGGCCCTGGTAACCTGATCGGACGTGTAGTTTGGACCGGCCACTGTACCGCCGCGCAGTACCAGACAGCAGGATTCATTGCCACGAGTTTCAAAAATGGCCGGTACTCCCTCCCTCGTCAGGGAAGGAAACAGATGCTTGTGCCGTACAGCCAGGATTGCATCCGCTGCCACCTCAATGTTCCCGTCGGTTCGATTCTTGATTCCCACCGGCATGGACAGACCGGAGGCCAGTTCTCTATGAACCTGACTCTCCACGGTGCGGGCGCCGATTGCTCCCCAGCTAACCAGATCCGCATAGAACTGACCGAAGGTGGTATCGAGAAATTCAGATCCGGACGGAAGGCCCAGTTCGGTCACATCCAGCAGCAACTTGCGGGCAATGCGCAGTCCCTTGTTTATCTGGTAGCTCTCGTCCAGATCGGGATCGTTGATCAATCCCTTCCAGCCGATAACGGTACGCGGCTTCTCAAAATAGATGCGCATCACCAGGAAAAGGCTGGCGGCTAGTTCGGCGGCGACCGGTTGCAGCTTACGGGCATATTCACAGGCCGCGTCGGCATCGTGCACCGAGCAGGGACCAACCACTGCCAACAGGCGTGAATCGTTGCCGGCAAGAATAGCCTTCACCGCCTGACGGCTCTCGGCCACGACGCGAGCAGCCGCGTCAGTTAGGGGCAATTCGTCATACAGGACTGCCGGGGACAGCAGCGGCTTTATCTGTGTGATGTTCAGATCATCTGTTTGGGCTGTCATGGTGATCCGTTCTTTCAGGATGAATCGGGAGCGGCGACCAGCCTGGCGAGAATCAGCCCATAAAAGCGGTCCGTCCCGTCGCTAAATGCCCAGCCGAGGTGTTCGTTGCAGGATGAACAGTTGCTTATGCGCCAACTGTACCCGGGGAACCAGGTATGTTCGATGCTATCCTGCCCCGATAATCTACATCCCCACGCTCCGCTGAAACAGCCAATGCGGTAAGTGATCTCTGCTGGATTGGTGCAGGTGTGGATGTGGGAACCGTTGACGCTGGCCTCAAATCCCTTTGCCGTGATCCTGTTGCCACACCTTGCACAATTGAGGATTTCACCGGGATCTACGTCTTGCACCTTGTCCTTGACGAGAAGCTTGGTGGCCTCCTCGGCGCTCAACTTGTCGAAGAGAGCGATCTCTGATGCTGCTGGGGTGAGTTGCATTGCACCTCCCACCTTGAGTCTGAGCGCGTCGACTTTAGCACAGAGTCCGACGGCTGCTAGTCATCCACCAAAGGCGCCTGCTTTTTTCTGTTGACGTGCAGTTGCACGACGTCCGGTCTGGCATAGTGGCCGGATGAGTCGACGATCATCTTGGCATCCGCAATCTCATCCAGATCCAGCTCGGCAGTGATCAGACCTTCCTCTTCCAGTTCAGGACCTGCCAGATACTTGCCCCTTGGGTCGACGATTAGAGAATACCCGCCCCCCTTGTTCAGTCGTTCTACGCCGCTGCCATCGGCAAGGTGCTCGAGTATCTCCTCGCTCAGCAGTGAAGTCACGCTGATTACAAAGCACTGGGATTCAAACGCATAGTGACGAACTGCCGCGTCCATAATGGCATTGATGAACGGCATTCCGCCGGGCCAGCTGGCGATGTGTATCTGCTCGCCCTGGGCCTGTACCGCATAGCGAAACAGGGCATTGGAGTGCTCGTAACAGATCAACCCCCCAAGCACGCCTATGCAGGTGTCGTAGACAGGCAGATCCGATCCATCGCCACGGCCCCATACCATCCTCTCCTGGCTGGTCGGCACCAGCTTTCTCCTGCACCCTAGAATACGTCCCTCATCACTGATGAACAGTTGTGAATTGTAAAGGGTGCCCCCTTCCCTTTCGTTCAGACCCACCACGAGAAAGCAGTTTGTCTTCTTCGCTGTTTCGCAAAGCTTGTCGGTACACGGACTTGGAATCTCGACGGCTTGTTTGTAAAGGCGCCGGTTGAACCTGCCCAGGTGACTCAAAGGATCGTGGGTCAAGGTCCAATAGGGATAGCCCGGTAGCACGGTTTCCGGGAAGACCACCAGCTTGCAGCCCTGCTGAGCAGCCATCTGGGCATAGTGACAGATCTTGTCCAGAGTAGCATCTCGATCGAGAAATATCGGCGCGATCTGGGCGGCGGCAACCACAACCGATTGAGTCACAGATCCATCCCGCCAAGAAAGCTGAGTACGGCGCTGTTGAACAATTCCGGCTGTATGATGTTAACGGCGTGTCCCGCATTCGGGATGATCTCCTTACTGGCACCCGGAATCTTGATGGCCATGTAGTCGGTGGCGCCGAGGAATTGCTTGTCATCAGCCCCTACCAGCACCAGGGCCGGCACCGTTATCTCCGGCAGAGACTGGATTATCCTGTCATCTACCTGGGTTAGCATACCGCGCGCAGCACCAGCCAGACCTGCCGCCGACGTGTGACTGCTGACGCGCACTTCGTCACTGCTTCCGAGGGAAGCCAGCCCTTTTGCGTCGATGACTTCGGCCCGTTTCCTGGCCATGTCATTCCAGCTTGCACGCGCCTGGTCATTCTTATAGCCAGGCCCGGTATCGAACAACATGAGCCCGTGTACACGATGTCGATATTTCAGGTTGAACGCCAGGGACATGTAACCCCCCAACGACAGTCCGCCGATGACGGCAGACGAAACGTCACACGCATCCAGAATGGCTGCCATATCATCGATGCAATGTGCTTCTGAATAAGAGCTGTCATCCGCAGGGCTGTCCGACTGGCCGTGACCGCGCATGTCCCAGCTTATCAGCCGGTATTTCTCGGTCAGTGGTTCGATCTGTCCAGTCCACATTTTGGATGTGGCACCATAGCCATGGGTCAGAAGAATGGCCACGCCGCTGCCGTGATCCTCATAGTAAATCTTCACCCCGTCTCGAGTGATTGTTGCCAATGCTACTCCCGTTTATCTCTTCCCGGAGATCCAGTATATCCTCCAGCATCACTCTGCCGGGGCAAGTGTGATGTGATCAAACTATGAAATACCCGTCAATATTTCAAGCGTACCATGTCACGCATTGCTCAAACCAGGTTGCAGCCCGGCCCATGTGCTAACGACAGCGTTGTGCCGGGCTGGCCCCTGCCGGATTGCATCACAAAACAAAGGCAGGTTCTTCACCTGCGTACATTACTATAATTTGGCAACTATCGAAATTATATCCGACCGGAGAAGAGTGCCTGGCCTGGGCAGTTCTGCCCAAATCCAACTGGCGACGATCTCGGCTGGCAAAAAACCCTGATAAATAATCTTTCCCATATTGACCTTGGGGTATTGCATAGGCATAGTCACTCACTCGCCAAACTCTACAAAATTCGATGCAGGAGTTGCCGAACGTGAATCAACGAATAGATGCCAAGATGATGGCTAAAGCGTTCAAAGCACTGTCCAATCCAAATCGTCTCATCATCTACGTAGAGATCCTCAAACGACATCAAGCTGAACTGAATCAGCAGTGCGATGGCTGCCTGATCGCTGATGTCATGTCCTCGCTTCAGATCCGAGCACCAACCGTTTCACACCATGTAAAAGAGTTGGTGAACGCTGACCTCATAGAGGTAGAGCGGCAGGGGAAATTCGTCAACTGTCATATCAACGACGAGGTGCTCGATCTGCTGCAGAACTTCTTCGCTCCCGAGAGCAGCGGGAAGTTGGCGGCGGTCAATTAACGCCTACTCACGCACGCGTGCGTGACACTGAAGAGCGAAACCACAGGCACCTGACCTCCTTTGCAGATTCCTCGATGCCTTCTAACGAATCCTTCCGGTTTTGTAGCGAACATTGAATCTGGCGTTCGACCGCATCGGATTGAATTCCCACTTTTCAATGCACGGGACCTTTCAAGTCAAACCGCTCACAGCGAATATCGTGCCAGGTGCGCTCTCTGAATCATCTCTGAAAGTTCAGCCGGGATTGGAATGCCTGAGAGACGGAGCCATTTGACCTGGGTTGGACACATCAGTATTGTTTGCGGACATGATCAACTAAGCGAACATCAGATGGCACGCAAGAAGAATTTCAAGTTCGAGGAATCACTGGCTCAGTTGGAGGAACTGGTCGAGCAGATGGAGGATGGTGAGCTCTCACTGGAAGAGTCCCTCAAGGCATTTGAAAAAGGGATAAAACTGACGCGTGAGTGTCAGCGGGCCCTGAAGCAGGCCGAACAAAAGATACACCTGCTGATGGAGAAAAATGACGAGGCAGGCGAGGAAACGGAAGCAGTACCTTTCGAGCCTGACGACGACATGGATGCCTAGCGCGGAATCCTCTTTCGATGCAGAGCACCGAACCCCCCTTCCTGGCTCAATACCGTAGCAGAGTCGAGCAACAACTGCAGATCCATCTAGCTGCCAGCGAAGCGCCCGAAAGACTGCAGCAGGCGATCAGCTACAGCTTGTTCAACGGCGGCAAGAGAATTCGTCCGATTCTGGCATACGCCACGGCCGACGCCCTGGGCGGTGACTCGAGCAGCGTTGACGCTGCCGCCTGTGCAGTCGAGTTGATCCACACTTACTCCCTTATCCACGACGACCTGCCCTGTATGGATGATGACGATTTGCGCAGGGGAAAACCGACCACCCACGTTGCTTTCGATGAAGCCACCGCTATCCTCGCGGGCGATGCCCTGCAGGCTATGGCGTTCGAACTGCTCAGCAGCGCTGACCACCCGGCCGATATCGTCTTGCTGATGATCCGGGAACTGGCCAGAGCCAGCGGGGCCGAGGGGATGGTGGCGGGGCAGATGATCGATCTCGAATCGATGGGGGTGCAGATCGATGCCGATACCCTCAAGACGATGCATCTGTGCAAGACAGGTGCCTTGATCAGGGCCAGCGTAAGATTGGCAGCCCTCTGCTGCAGCTATTCCGATCAGCAGCTGGATCAACTGGACTGGTATGCAGACAGTATCGGTCTTGCATTCCAGATTAAGGACGACATTCTCGACGTAGAAGGCAGTGAGGAGATCATGGGTAAGACGCAGGGAGCGGACAGCAGCATTGACAAGTCAACGTACGTGTCGTTGCACGGATTACAGGGCGCCAAGGACAATCTGCAACAGCTACATCAGGCGTCGATCTCGTCTCTGCAATCGTTCGGCCCGGCAGCAGACCAGTTGCGGTCATTGGCAGATCTTGTCGTTAACCGTTCCTCTTGAAATCCAACACAGAAATAATCCTGTCCAAGTTGCGTTTTGGGATGGATAAGTCAAGTACCATCTTTATCGATGGTGTAAAATCACCGCTTCAGTCGCCGCCAGCCCGCGAAATTGCAGATGTTTGAAGAGATTCCACTAATTCGACCGGATACTCCGCTGCTCGACCGGGTTGACACGCCCGCCGATCTCAGGGAATTCGAAGACAATCAGCTCGAGCAGCTATGTGAGGAACTGAGGCACTTCCTGCTGTACACGGTCGGTCAGACAGGTGGGCATTTCGGCGCGGGCCTGGGAGTGATCGAGCTGACAGTTGCCCTACACTATGTCTTCAATACGCCCGACGATCGCCTGGTCTGGGATGTGGGACACCAGACCTATCCCCATAAAATCCTCACCGAACGAAGAAAGCGAATGCATACCCTGCGGCAGAAAGATGGCATTGCACCGTTTCCATCCAGAGGCGAGAGCATCTATGACACGTTCGGCGTGGGTCACTCCTCCACCGCCATCAGTGCTGCCTTAGGCATGGCGACAGCAGCCGGCATGAATGGTGATGACAGGAAGACTGTGGCGATTGTCGGTGACGGTGCCATGACGGCAGGAATGGCCTTTGAAGCCTTGAACCACGTTACCGACACGGAAGCTGACCTGTTGGTCATCCTCAACGATAATGCCATGTCCATCTCCCGCAGCGCAGGTGGCCTGGCCAAGTATTTCGCACGTATCCTGGCCAGCAGACTGTATCTGACCTGGCGCGAAGGCAGTCGCCAGATCTTAAGCCGAATCCCGAAAGCCTGGGAACTGGCTCGAAGGACAGAGGAGCACATGAAGGGCATGGTTGTGCCTGGCACCCTCTTCGACGAATTGGGGTTCAACTATATGGGCCCCTTCGATGGTCACGACGTCAAGACCCTGGTACAGGTATTCAACAATATCAAGGACCTGAAGGGTCCGCAGTTCGTGCATCTGGTTACCCAGAAGGGTCAGGGATACCGCCCGGCGGAACTGGCCCCGGAAGGATCGCACAGTCTATCCAAGATCGAGCCAAGCAGGGGATTGAGACCGGCCCACCCGCCCGCCAAGAAAACCAGCTACTCCAGTGTCTTTGCGGACTGGATCTGTGATATGGCGGCACTGGATCCCAAGTTGGTTGCCATTACTCCGGCCATGCAGGAAGGTTCCGACCTGACAAGATTTGCCGAGCAGTTTCCGGAGCGATACTACGATGTAGCCATTGCCGAGCAACATGCTGTCACGTTTGCAGCCGGGCTGGCTTGTGAGGGTGCAAAACCGGTTGTGGCCATCTACTCCACGTTCCTGCAACGTGCATACGACCAACTGATTCACGATGTCTCCATCCAGAAGCTGGATGTTCTGCTCGCTATCGACAGAGCCGGTCTGTTGGAAGATGGACCAACACACTCAGGCAGTTTCGATCTCTCGTTTTTACGATGCATCCCCAATCTGGTAATAATGGCGCCATCCGATGAGAACGAAAACCGACAAATGCTCTATACCGGCTATTGCCACGATGGTCCCGCAGCTGTTAGATATCCGCGCGGGGCAGGACCGGGCAAACCGGTGGAACCATCGATGGCGGCTCTTGCTATCGGCAAAGGAGTGGTAAGACGCGAAGGTTCTCAGGTTGCCATCCTTGCGTTCGGCTCCATGCTGGAACCGGCCCTGGCGGCGGCAGACAGTCTGAACGCAACCGTGGTGGACATGCGCTTCGTCAAGCCGCTGGATGAAACACTGATCGCTCAAATGGCCGAAAGACACCGCATGCTGGTCACCGTTGAGGAGAATTCGGTCAAAGGCGGGGCTGGGTCCGGTGTCAATGAGTATCTGGCAGAGAGTGTGCTGGCAATTCCCATTCTCAATCTCGGTATAGACGATCATTTCGTGCAGCATGACAGGCAGGAAAGGATGTTGGCTGACTGTGGGCTTGATGAACGGGGAATTGCCGCTTCCATCCACAAGCGACTGGAATCTCTCGGTCTATTGACTGCGGTTGATCGTTAGCCGTTAGTCTTCGCGGGTCGCCTGCCGCGGACCGCCGGGCGCGGACCGTCCGATCATTTTTCGCCCTTGCCCATCAAGTGACCCAGCTTGCCTGCCTTGGTAGCCAGATATTTGGCATTGTGGGAGTTGATACCGGTGTGCAGGGGTATTCTGTCGACGATATTGAGACCCAGTTTCGTCAGCGCTTGCACCTTAACAGGATTGTTGGTCATGAGCCGCAGGTCGCTCACCTGCAGGTGTGCAAACATGTTCTTACACATGCTGTAGTCCCTTAAGTCTGCATCGAATCCCAATTGCTCATTGGCTTCCACGGTATCTGCCCCTGCATCCTGCAGATGGTAGGCCCTGACCTTGTTGATCAATCCGATACCCCTTCCCTCCTGGCGAAGATACAGCAAGACACCCCTTTTCTCCTTGGCGATTTTTTCCAGGGCGGCTTCAAGTTGGGAGCCACAGTCACATCTCATGCTGAACAGAGAGTCTCCGGTGAGACACTCCGAATGCACCCTCGCCAATACCGGGCTTGCCGACGCGACGTTGCCATAGGTCAAGGCGATATGCTCTTTACCGGTATCTGAATCCTCAAATCCGTGCAGGGTAAATGTACCCCATGGAGTGGGTAGCTCGGCTGAAGCCACATAACCAACAGTCACAAAGAGTACCTTGCTTGATTCACTATCGGGATTTTAGCAAGAGATGGATGGCAACGATACAAACGCGATGAACGCGCCAGGTCCAGCCCCAGCCGACAAGGCCTAAATCTTGCTGATCAACAAAAGTACGCCCTTTTCCTCTCGTATCACCACCCGATCCAGAAAACTCATGCCGAGCAGAATATCCGTTGGATGATCGCCCGGCAGAACGACGGCTGCCACGTTATCCACCTTGATGGCACCGACCTGGACGCTGTCGAGCACCACCTCATAGGAGGCGACCACACCGGCCGCCGTTGTTGCCTGCAGCTTTCTCCCTGATTCAAAGTCCAAGCCCAACCGCTTGGCTTCAACGCCACTGATGGCCACGATATTGGCACCGGTATCCACCAACAGCCGAACCGGGCTACCGTTGATAGTCCCGCCCACCACGAATTGACCTACATCGTTGCGTTGAATGGAAACCGACACTTCCTTTGGCTTTTTGAAGCTGGTGGCGATTTTCCTGCTTAAGTAAATGGTTCGGGATTCACCATCCAGGCTGACAACCGCTTTTTCACTGTCCGCACTGACCAGAAGCACCCCCTCCGGCGATGTTTGACCCACCTTGAGCACACGCTGTTGGCCGTTGATACCCACTACAGCCGCATTTTTTAGCAGTCCCACCACCTCGATATCGACTGATTCAGCCAGCACCAGATTCATCACCATCAGGCATGCTGCCAGACAGGTCATCCGGCAACGACTGGCTGAGTCTGTAAATCGAATGCTGTACATAGTCTTCACCCGGTACTCCACCACGTCATTAGACCAGCATTGATCAGGTTAAGGCAAACCCAGGCCATGACAGCGGCGGCCACATCGTCCAACATGATACCCAGACCTCCGTTCACATTCTTGTCCAGCCAGACGATGGGCCAGGGCTTGTAGATATCGGCGACACGGAAGAGCAGAAAGCCGATCAGGATCCAATACCATGCCGCCGGCGCAGCGATCATGACGATCCAATAACCCACCATCTCATCCAAGACGATGCCACCTGGGTCGGCTTCGTCCATATCCTTCGATACCCGTTCACACAGGTACACCGCCAGGATGAAGCAGGCTGCCACGAAGAGTAGATAGAGGGGTAGGGCCAATTCTCTGATGAGCAGGTAGATGAGAACGCCGACGAGCGTTCCCATCGTACCAGGGGCTTTTGGCGACAGGCCGGCACCGAACCCAAATGCCAGCAGGTAGTCCGGTCTGGTCCAGACTTTACGGCTTAGCGGCGGCAATTCGCTCTGCATGGCATTGACCCTGGACTAGAAGTGATGGTATCCACGAGCGGCAGCAATCACCTCGTTACCCGAGTCGTCGACGCAGGTGATCTGTCTGCCGGCCACTATCTTGCCGATCCTGGTCATGGTCACACCGCTGTCCTGCGCCACCTGTTCGATGGCTGAGCGCTGACCTTCAGGGGCGGTAAAGCAGAGTTCATAGTCATCGCCGCCGGATAGTGCATAATCAAGGGCCTCCCTGCCGGCAACATGGGCCAGTAGTTGCCCTGAAAGGGGAATACGGTGGCTGTAAACCAGCGCTCCCGTGTTGCTGCTATCGGCGATGTGGCCAAGATCTGCAAGCAAACCGTCGGAAATGTCGATGGCTGAGGTGGCAAGTCGTAGCAGCCCACGTCCGGCGGATACTCTGGCTTCAGGATAGGCGAATCGGCCGTAGAGGTAGTCTTCGTCGCTGGACCTGGGTGGGCCATTCTGCTTAGAGAGTTGCAGCCCGGCGGCGGCGTCGCCCAGAAAGCCGGTCACATAGATGTCGTCGTCGATAACGGCCCCCGAGCGTTTCAAGGCAGCATCGTCCGGCAGCATGCCCGTGACCTGCATGGTGATGCTCAAGGGACCACGCGTCAGATCGCCCCCTGCCAACGCGATGGCGTATTTATGGGCGCAGCCTGCCAGGCTCGTGCTGAACTCTCTAAGCCAAATTGCGTCGAACTCCGGAAGCGTCAGTGCCAGAACAAAAACAGCGGGAGACGCCCCCATCGCTGCCAGATCGCTGACATTCACCGCCAGGGATCGATGCGCGATCACATCGGCGCTGGCACTCGATGGAAAATGCACGCCTGCTACCAGCGTATCGATGGAAAAACACAGCCGTTTACCCGGCGGTGCGTTGAGTATGGCGCAGTCATCCCCCGGACCAAGACTCAGGTCCTTCGTTAGAGGATAGTCGGCTTCGATAAAGAAGCGCTTGATGATCTCAAATTCCTGTACTGTTTCCATCATCACAAGCGGAGCGGCTCAGGGCTGCTGCATCTCAGCCTGTCTGTGCTGATGGGCGAGTCTGTCCAGGATTGAATTCACATACTTGTAACTGTCTGTCGCACCAAATACCTTGGCGAGTTCGATTCCTTCGTTGATCACCACCTTATAGGGTATATCCAGTCTGCTCATCAGCTCATAAGCTCCCATCAGCAGAATCGACAATTCGATGAGATCCAGTTCAGACATCTTTCTGTCGATGCATTCTTTTATCTGATCGCACAGATCACTTTCGTTGGCGGGTATCCCCATCAACAATTCATGGAAGTAGACTGTGTCCACCTTTGCCATGTCGTTATCCTCGAGAAACTGGGCTTCAATCTCCGTCTCCGAAGTGCCGGAGAGCCGTCTCTGGTACAGCGCCTGCAGCACAAATCGGCGTGCCTTCCTGCGCGCCCTGATCCCCAACTTCCGAGGAGGTCCGGCAACTTCCGATGCTGCCTTCGCGCCCGCCAAAGTATGTTTCTGTTTGGCTGCCAAGTTACTTGTCCAGGTTCCTGATCAGGCTGGTCATTTCCAACGCAGTCATGGCCGCATCAACTCCCTTGTTGCCGCCCTTCGATCCCGATCTTTCAATTGCCTGTTCGATCGTGTCGGTGGTTAAGACACCAAACGCAATCGGGATCTGCTCCTCTATCGAGATCCGGGCGAGTCCTTTGGCACACTCGCCGGCCACATAATCGAAGTGCGGTGTCGCTCCCCTAATCACCGCCCCAAGCGCAATGATTGCATCGCAATCACCTTTTTGAGCGATCTTTTTGGCGGTCAACGGTATCTCGAACGCTCCCGGTACTCGCACCACTTTAGTATTGCTGTCATCTACGCCGTGACGTTTCAGTGTGTCCAGTGCGCCACTCAGCAGACCCTCTACGACGAAACCATTGAACCGACTCACGATCAGCGCAAATCGAGCTGTCTTCGCGGAAAAATCACCTTCAACTATTGTTACCATGGTTACAACCTACCTCTCGCTAACGATTCCTTACTGTTGCAGTTAGACGAATGTCCGCGCCGATGTGCCTGACATCGGCGAACTCCAGGTCCACAGCATCATTCATGCTGACTATCTCGGGCAGCCTGGCTAAGGGAAGAGCATCATTCCCCAACAGCCGCGCAGCCATGTATATTACCAATTCATCCATCATTCCGCTTCTAATCAGGGAGCCAGCCAGGGTTGCGCCGGTTTCGAACAGCACTTCGTTACAGTCCCTGCCGGCCAACAATGTTAGCAGCTCCACCAGATCTATACTGTTGTCCGCGCCCGCCAGTTTTATTATGTCGATGCCCTGACCGCACAATCCCGCATACCGATCTGCGCCCGCATCGTTACACACCACCAGCGTCTGACCCGGTTGTTGGAACAGTCTGGCTGTCGGCGCTATCTGCAATTCAGGATCCAGAACCACGCGCACCGGTTGATGCCGCAGCGCCAGGTCGACCTCGCCAACATCCAGTTCCCCTGCTCGAATCGTCAAGGATGGATCGTCAGCCAGCACTGTGCCAATACCGGTGACGATGGCGGAACTTCGGGCTCTCAGCTTCTGTACGTCCCTGCGTGCATCGTCCCCACTAATCCACTTGCTGTCACCGTTTGCCAACGCAGTCCTGCCATCCAGGCTCATCGCCAGTTTACAGCGCACGAAGGGCAAGCCCAGCTCAATTCGTTTGACGTAACCGGGATTCAGCGCTCTCGCCTGGTCCTCCAGCAATGGCGTGACGACCTCAATGCCCGCAGACCGCAGATATTCGAACCCCTTACCGGCCACCTCGGGGAACGGATCGGCCATCGCGGCCACCACCCGGCTTACCCCGGCTGCTGCCAACGCCTTGCAGCATGCGCCGGTCCGGCCCTGGTGGCTGCAGGGCTCAAGGGAAACGTAGGCCGTTGCCCCGCGAACATCTTCCCGCGCGTTCTTGATCGCATCGATTTCAGCATGGTCGCTGCCTGCCAATTTGTGCCAGCCCGTGCCGATGACCGCTCCATTCTTGACCAGCACACAGCCCACCCGCGGATTCGGATCGGTGCTATACAGCCCCCGCTCCGCCAATTGCAGGGCCAGCGCCATATACTCGCGATCGCTTGGCTGTGCATTAGTCACGGCGTGTTCTCCTCTGACTATCTCTGTCCAGCCGATCGATCTCTTTCTTAAACTCGTTTACGTCCTGGAAGCTTCTGTATACCGAAGCAAATCTCACATAGGCAACGTCGTCCAGATCGCGCAGTGCAGACATCACCAACTCGCCGACGACGCGCGATTTGACCTCCCGTTCGCCGAGACCCTGTAACTCGTGTTTGATCTGATCCAGCGTCGATTCGATGGTCTCGATGCTCACCGGACGTTTTTCCAGGGCTCTCAACATACCGGTGCGCAGTTTATCCTCGTCGAACGGTTGTCGATTACCGTTGGATTTGATCACACTCGGCATCAGCAGTTCTGCACTCTCAAAGGTGGTAAACCGGTCGGCACAGTCCGGATTCTGACACTCGCGGCGACGCCTAACCTGATTGCCGTCGGCAACCAGCCGCGAATCGATCACTTTGGTATCCGTTTCCCCACAAAAAGGGCAGTGCACTGGATTCTCCTCAAGATGCCAACAGCTCCGCTATCGACAACAAATCCCCGTCTATAGCTGCATAGCGCCGAGTGGTTGTCAGGGGCTGCGCATTTTACTCCATCTAACAGGATGTTTCTTTCTGTTTGTGCTCAGGCGGTCTTCGAAGGGCTGGCAGTAACCGGTTGATACGTCACGTTCTTGTTGTTGGTCGTATCTGAGAGTCCCTGAGACATGGAATGAGGGTGTTGCTTACGCTACTTGCCCTGGCTAGGCGCCCCCGTCTCACGGTTCCGCCATCCATGGCTCCACCGCGCTCCGAAGGCGCTCCACCAACACCCTCATCCCATGTCTCAACCAACTGCTTGCTGGGTGATTACTGGCCAATGTCTTGTGGTTTGGGATAAGACGCTCTAGCGACATGTGCCCTCTTGAGAATTCAGGCATGTTGTATTCAGATCAGATCATTGCTTTGGCTATAGGAGAAAAGCTGGTTTAATCTACGCTCACCGCAGTTCCTGCAAGATCTGCAGTTAGAGGAGAAGTGATGCCGTCGAATATCAACCCACGTGTTCTGTTCGTGATCGGCAACCTGGCGCTCTTTATGATCGGTCTGGGTTTCGCCGTGCGAGCGAATATTGCAGCGGATATCCAAACGGAACTCTTCAATCCAATCGATCTTGCACAATCTGCATCCATGGTGGGAGAGGTGCTCGGTGCTACGTTTACCGGCTTCGCCCTTACGCTTCTGTTTGGCAGCGCTCTCCTCGACCACATCGGCATGAAAGTTATGCTGTTGTTCGCCGCCTTTGGCTTTTTTGCCGGCAGCATGGCAATCCTGTTGGTATCGGTCATGCCGCCAACCGAGTCGACTTATTGGGTTATCCTGATCAGCTTTCTCCTAACAGGTCTGGGATGGGGCGCCGTCGAAGCCGCGACCAACCCGATGGTGGCGACGCTATTTCCGGAAGACAAGACGCATCGGCTCAACATACTGCACGCCTGGTGGCCGGCTGGAATCGTCGTGGGTGGCCTCGCCGGCCTGGCAGTGAGTGAGGTGGGGCTGCCGTGGCAGGTAAATCTAGTGCTGCTGATGGTCCCCGCGATCGTGCTGGCCTGGCTCGTGCTGATTTCCGTCTTCCCGGTCACCGAGCGGGTCGCGGCCGGTATCAGCCATCGGGACATGTACCTTGAGATACTGCGTTCGCCGGGATTCTGGATCTGGTTTGTCTGCATGATGCTGACCGCAACTTCGGAACTCGCACCCGGCCAGTGGGTGGATCTGGCTCTCTCCAACGTCGTCGGTATGCAGGGCATAATACTGCTCATCTATGTGAGCAGCCTGATGTTCGTGATGCGTCATTTTGCGGGACCCATCGCGCAGCGATTCAGTCCTGCCGGCCTGCTCTGGTTTTCCAGCCTGTTCGCGGCCATTGGCCTCTATCTGCTGAGTATCGCCACAACGCCGGTTTGGGCGTTCTGCGCCGCCACCGTATGGGGAATCGGGGTCTGCTACATGTATCCAACCATGCTGGCGTCGGTATCGGAACGGTATCCGCGGGGGGGTGCATTTCTGATGGGTTTGATGGGATTCGCCGCAGGCATGGCCATTCAATTCGTACTTCCCCGCATGGGCGCGATTTTCGATGCGGCTAAAATAGAGGCTGCCGGGGGTGTGGAAGCCCTGGCAGGGCTTTCCGGGAATGAACTGGCGGAGGTGTTGCGTTACGCATCGGTCGAGTCATTCCAAGCGGTGACGATCGTACCTCTGCTGCTGCTGCCGATTTTCGGTTTTATCTGGTGGCGGGACGGGAGATCCGCCGCAACCGATCCGTCAGAATGATCAGCTCCAGGTATCGTTGCGACTAACATGGCTCAGTACGTATACACTATGATTGGCGTTGGCAAAGTAGTTCCCCCCAACCGTGAAATACTGCATGACATCTCCCTCTCCTTCTTTCCTGGCGCCAAAATAGGTGTGCTCGGTATAAACGGCGCAGGTAAGTCATCCCTGCTGCGAATTATGGCGGGAATCGATGCCGAATTCGTGGGTGAAGCCAGGCCCGCCGCGGACTTGAATATCGGTTACCTGGCACAGGAACCCGAATTGGACCCTGAAAAAGATGTCAGGGGCAACGTGTACGATGGCGTCAGAGAAACCAAGGATCTGCTCGATCAGTTCAACGCAGTCAGTGACCGTTTTGCCGAATCGTTGTCGGACGCGGAGATGGACGAGTTGATGCAGAAACAAGGGGAGCTGCAGTTGGCAATCGATGCAGCCGACGGTTGGGATCTGGAAAGGAAACTGGATATCGCGGCGGACGCGTTGCGCCTGCCAGCCTGGGACGCTGCGGTAACCACCCTCTCCGGTGGTGAGAGAAGGCGCGTCGCCCTGTGCAGGTTACTGATGGACAACCCGGACATGCTGCTGCTGGACGAGCCCACCAACCATCTGGATGCGGAGAGTGTCGCCTGGCTGGAACGGTATCTGCAGGAATTCAAAGGCACCGTGGTGGCCATTACCCATGACCGATACTTCCTGGATAACGCCGCAGGCTGGATCCTGGAGCTGGATAGAGGACGTGGCATTCCCTACGAGGGTAACTACTCCGCCTGGCTGGAAATCAAGGAGCAAAGACTGTCGCTGGAAGAGCAGCAGGCGGCCGCCAGGCAGAGATCCATCAAGGCGGAGCTGGATTGGGTGAGAGCCCAGCCCAAGGGGAGACAGGCGAAGAACAAAGCAAGACTGGCGCGCTTCGAGGAACTGACCAGCCAACAAGAACAGCAGCGCAATGAAACGAATGAGCTATACATACCGCCGGGACCGCGCCTCGGTGACCTGGTGCTGACAATAGAGGGTCTCAGCAAGGGATTCGATGGGACCGTTCTGATGGAAGACGTCAGTTTCGATGTGCCGAAGGGCGCCATCGTCGGTATCATCGGCGGTAACGGTGCCGGCAAGTCGACCCTGTTTCGCCTGATCTGTGGCGACCAAGAACCGGATGCAGGCAGCATTCGTCTCGGCGATACCGTCAGTCTGGCCTACGTCGATCAGAGCAGAGACGAATTGCGGGGGGAAAGAAGTGTCTGGGAGGAGATTTCCGAAGGCCAGGAGCTGATCCAGATAGGAAGCTATCAGATCCAGTCAAGGGCATACGTGAGTCGTTTCAATTTCAGAGGCAATGATCAACAAAAACTGGTAAAGGACCTTTCCGGCGGCGAGCGCAACAGACTGCATTTGGCCAAGGTGCTCAAAAAAGGGGGTAATCTGATCCTTCTGGATGAACCCACTAACGACCTTGATGTGGCTACTTTACGGGCGTTGGAGGAAGCGATCCTGGCTTTTCCCGGCAGCGTCATGGTGATTTCCCACGACCGCTGGTTCCTGGACCGCATCACTACCCACATCCTGGCATTCGAAGGCGACAGCAAGCTGGTCTGGTTTGCCGGTGGCTATGCCGAGTATGAGCAGGACCGGCGTAAGCGACTGGGTGCTAACGCCCTGCAGCCACACCGGGTTAAGTACAAGAAGCTTCTGTAAAATTGGGCCTGCTGGCAATCCAAGGACTTTGTGGTACGGTGTCACCCCTTTGTTGGATCAGCCACGATGATGCTGGATCAGCCACGATGATGTTGGATCAGCCACGATGATGTTGGATGGGCCACGATGCTCCAGGCGCCGTACGTCAAAGGAGGTGAATTCGTGTTCTATGAGCACGTAAGACACCGCGGTGGCCTAGCGACACAGATAACGGCGACCTCACCTGCCGCAAGCCTCCTGGAGAGAATCGGTGGGCGCGGTGTAGTCGAGCGAATCGTCGACGGTCTCTACGACGGAATCGAAGCGGACCCGTCGTTACGACCTATGTTTGTCACCGATTTGGCTGGCGAACGAGACAAACAGAAAGACTTTTTCTGCCAGTGGCTCGGAGGAGAGCCCGAATGGACGCGACATCATGCCTACAACGGGCTGCAGCACCGGCATAGCCATATCCATATCACCCGGGAAGCCGCGAATCGTTGGCTCGGCTACCTGACCGGTGCGCTAGACACGGCTGTCGACGAGGAGCGGCACCGAAAAGAAATCCTCGCGGTTGCACGGCCCATGGCACTGTCGTTCGTCAACGAAGATGCCCCACCGGCGCGCTCGCTTGACCTGCGTTGCCGGCGGATACGTCCGTTCCGCGCCATTCGCCAACTTGCCGGCAAAGGGGATGCGAAGTCGCTTGCCGGCGAGTTGGCCGCTCAGCCCCAATTGTTGGCCGACCCGATCGAAATGGCCGATGTCATGCTCGAAGCGTCATTGCGAGGACGAGCAGCCGTGGTTGAAGTGTTGCTGGAAGCCGGCGTCGATCCCAACGTCCCTGCCCATTACAAAGAGGGCTGCATCTTCCAGACCTTACTCGTAACACCACTTTGCGGGGCACTCGTGAAACACCGTGACGACACTGTTGCGCTACTTCGGTCCCGGGGGGCGGTGTACGACATCTTCTCGGCGAGCTATCTTGGCGACGCGACTGCGGTGGTAAACTGGATCACCGAGACGCCGGAACTGGCGAATGTAGAAGACCCCGCAAGCGATCTGCTCCAATCGACACCGTTACATCACGCAGTTTATGGTGGTCACACCGAACTCGTTGAGTGGCTGTTCAGTCATGGTGCCAGCGTCGGTAACAACAGCTCGGTCATGGTCAAACACGCAGCCAACAACCACGCAGAGAAGCTGGTGCGTCTGCTTCTGGACCATGGTGCCGACGCTACTCGAGTGGGCCCCGGGCACTGGGTCCTTTCCCCAGCAATCGTAGATCTGTTGATGCCACGGGGTGCGGACGTGAACTATCCTCATGGCCAATGGATCTGGCGGTCCTGCACGGGTAACAACAGTCAGCGAGACAATCCGGAGTTGGTAGCTGCCTTGCTCGACTGCGGCGCTGGCCTGGGAACAAGGTTGCGGGGCGCGACGGCACTGCACTATGCGGTAAAGGCAGGATTTGTGGGCGCGACCGAGGTACTACTCGAGAGCGGCGCTGATGTGAACGCGAAGAGCGACGCCGGCGAGACACCGCTCTTTTACGCCATGAAAGCCGGTGCACGGGCCAACGTGGCGACGATGGTGAAGGTACTCATCGCAGGGGGGGCTGATGTTAATCATCCGAACGCAAAAGGAGAAACCGTTCAAGCTACAGCTAAACGAAGACGTCGATCGGACTGCGGCGAAATTCTGAAGGCCTTGGGCGATTCATCTCGCCGATAATGGGTCACGCATAAAGCGGGAAACGACCGGTTACGGTCGACGCGGTCAGAACAAAGTGGCTGCATCGTCGACCGATGGGGAAGAGGGTTCCTCAGATGAATCGAGGAAGGTTTGCATCAACCGACGGCTTCCAGCGCCTGCGACAATCCACGGACCCCCACTAGAGACATGTTGCCGATCTCTTTTCTGGGCAGATTACCCTCGGGAATGATGGCCCGATGGAAACCATGCTTGGCAGCCTCCTGCAGCCTTTCCTGTCCGTTCGGCACCGGCCTGACCTCTCCTGAAAGGCCTACTTCGCCGAATACAACCAGATCCCTGGGTAGAGGCTTGTTGGTGAAGCTGGAGACCATGGCCAGCAGGAAAGCCAGATCACTGCTGGTCTCGGTCACCTGAATGCCGCCGACCACATTGATGAAGACATCCTGGTCTCCCACCTCTAAGCCGGCGTGCTTGTGCAGGACAGCCAGCAACATAGCCAGTCGATTCTGTTCAAAACCGACCACCACCCTGCGGGGATTGCCAAGTGAATTCTGATCCACCAGCGCCTGGGCTTCCACCAACAGCGGTCGCGTTCCCTCCCACACCACCATCACCAAACTCCCTGGGACTTCCTGATCGGTGCGGTTGAGGAAAATGGCTGAAGGGTTCTTTACCTCTTTCATGCCCTGGTCGGTCATCGCGAACACGCCCAACTCGTTGACTGCACCAAAGCGATTCTTGCTGACTCGCAAGGTTCGGTAACGGCTGTCGCTCTCGCCCTCCAGCATGATGAAGCAATCTATCATGTGCTCCAGAATCTTCGGACCGGCAAGACTGCCATCCTTGGTTACGTGGCCTACTAACAACAGTACTGTGTTTGACAGCTTGGCGAATCTAATCAGCCAGGAGGCACTTTCCTTGACCTGAAGGACGCCGCCGGGGGACGAATCCAAATCTTCCCGATACATCACCTGAATAGAATCCACAACCATGAGCTTTGGCTGTAGCTGTTCGGCTTTGCGACAGATAACGTCCACGTTGGTCTGCACCATCACCTTGAGATCTTCAAGGGGCAGATTCAGCCTGTTGGCACGACCAGCCACCTGCTGCAGTGATTCCTCGCCGGTGACATAGAGCGCTGTGTGTCTGCCAGCCATCGCGCACATGATCTGCAGCAGCAGCGTGCTCTTACCGGCACCTGGATGACCACCGATTAGGATAGCCGAACCAGGGACGAAGCCTCCTCCCAGAACTCGATCGAACTCACTCACTCCGGTTACCAGCCTCGGTGTGTTCTGCAAATCCACGTCCTGAAGGGACCTTATCTCTGCGTCGACAGCGGCCGGCGCGTTGGCAGAGACATTGGGTGAGATCGAAATTCGCGTGAGCGTATTCCACTCACGGCAGTCGTTGCATTGGCCCTGCCACTTGGCATACTCGGAGCCACACTCGTTACACACGTAGGCGGTTTTCGATTTAGCCAATTGTCTCCTACCCCTCAACAGGTTGCAGCGAAGAATCTTCGCCGCAGACAAGTGTCAGCAATAGTCATATTCCGTTCGACTGGTGATGCCACAACACAAGGTGTAGGCGATCGTGCCCATATGGGTTGCGACCTCCTCCAGTGGTAGTCCCTCACCCCACAGAGTCGCCGTGTCCCCGACCTTGACCTTCGGGTGGTCGGTCAGGTCGATACAGAGCATGTCCATGGAGACCCTGCCGGCCAACGGACAGCGCGCACCATTGACCAGCAGCGGGGTCCCTGCAGGCGCCTGCCTCGGATAGCCGTCGGCATATCCTGCAGCGACCACGCCGACTAAAGAGTTACGAGCGCATGTCCAGGTTGCGCCGTAGCCCACTGAGTCACCTGCCGCGACTTCATGTAGAGCGATGATTCTGGACTTGAATGTCATTACTGCGAAAAGCCCATCGTCAGCAGCCTGACCATTCTGAAAAGGTGACAGGCCATATAGCATGATGCCCGGTCTGATCCATTGACGTTGACTGGCAGGCCAGCTCAACAAGCCGGCAGAGTTTGCCAGGCTGGTGGGACATTGCATATCGCCGGTGATCCGGTCAAACAGCTCTATCTGTCGGTCGGTGCTGGAATCCAACCGATCGTCCGCGCAAGCGAAATGGGTCATCAACACCGACACATCGACTTGTGGGTGGGCTTTGAGGCGATCATAGATCTGTCCAAACCTGCTCGCATCAAAGCCCAATCGATGCATGCCCGTGTCAAGCTTCAACCAGACGCTGAGAGGATTGTCGTCTGATTTTCTTAGTTCGGACTCGAGCAGAGTAATTTGATGATCTGCATGTATGACCGGATGAAATCCCATCTCTCTTACTGCGGACAGGTCCGATCCGTCCTGGAAGCCCTCCAATACAACAACGGGCTTGTCGATCCCGCCCTCTCTCAGCCTTACTGCTTCATCGATTCGAGCAACCCCGTAAGCGTCCACGCTGTCCAATGCGTGGCTGACTCTCAGCAGGCCGTGACCATATGCATTGCCCTTCACAATGGCGAGCGTACGGCTATTGGGGGCTGCGCTTTTTGCTCGGCCGAGGTTCTTCTTTAGGGCGGTGAGATCGATTCGAGCGACGGCCGCTCTGCTCATAGAAAATCCTCATAGCCCTGAGCAAGATCTTCAAATTTCGTATATTGACCGATGAAGGCGAGCCTCTTCCGTCCGATGGGACCGTTCCTCTGCTTCAGGACAATGATCTCGGCAATGCCCTGTTCCGCATCTTCGTTATAAACCTCATCCCGGTAGATGGCCATGATCACGTCGGCGTCCTGCTCGATTGCGCCGGACTCTCTGAGATCCGACATAATCGGGCGTTTGTCGGGGCGCTGCTCAAGGCTGCGGTTGAGTTGTGAGAGTGCGACCACGGGGCAGCCAAAATCTTTGGCTATGTTCTTCAGAGAGCGGGAAATTTCCGAGATCTCTCCGGTACGATTTTCCGGTGTGCCCGTCACCTGCATCAGCTGGATATAATCTACAACGATCAGACTAAGGTGACCATGCTCTCTAACGAGTCTACGAGCGCGCGAGCGTATATCGTTGGGAGTCAGCGCGGCCGTGTCGTCTATCCACAACGGTTTGTCATTGAGCAGTGTCACTGCAGAGGTTAGACGAGGCCAATCGTCATCCTTGAGTTGCCCTGTACGAATCTTGCTTTGATCTATCCTGCCAAGAGATGACAATACCCTCATCATCAGTGCGTCCGCCGGCATTTCCATACTGAACACCAGTACGGACCCTTCACCATTGATGACCGCGCTTTCGGCAAAATTCATGGCAAGGCTTGTCTTGCCCATGGATGGGCGACCGGCAACGACGATCAGATCAGAATCCTGCAAACCGGAGGTGATATCGTCCAGATCCTTGAATCCTGTACTCAGGCCGGTCAATGCCCCTTTCGTCTGAAAGAGTTCATCGATTCGCGCAACCACTTTCGTCAGCAACGGTTGCACGGATTGAGGACCGCCGGTATTGGGTCGGTCATCTGCAATCTGAAACACCTTTGACTCGGCCTGATCAACCAGGACGGCGCTAGTGCGACCGTCCGGGTTAAAACAGCTATCCGCTATTTCATTGGCGGTGCTGATCAGCTTGCGGACGGTCGATCTCTCCAGCACAATCTCCGCGTATGCTTTGACGTTGGAAGCGGTAGGCGTGTTGTCGAACAGATCGACCAGGTATGCCTGTCCACCAACATTTTCCAGCTCGTTGATGCTGTCCAGCGCTTCAGAAACCGTGATGAAATCCAACGGTTTGTTGTCCTCCGCCAACAGCGTCATGCAACGAAAGATCGATCGGTGATTACCGTGGTAGAAGTCTTCAGGAGAAAGCACGGCCGAGACCGCGTCCCAGCTGTTGTTATCCAGCATCAAGCCGCCTAACACAGATCGCTCCGCTTCCACCGAGTGGGGTGGCACTTTGAGAGACGCTACGTCTCCCAGCTCGCCATTGGAGTCACTTAAGGGAATTTCGGACACGGCTGATGGCTAATTTGGATTATTGAAAGTGCAAGTGCAGTGCTCGAAATACTACCACGGCGCTAGTGTGCTGTCCCACAATTAAGTGGTCATTATCTGGTCGGCGTATTTTGTTCCTGGCAAGGCGCGAGGACGCACTGGGTTGGGCACCCTCGCCGGGCACCCCGACAACGACGAACACCGGGGACGCCTAGTCGGGGACGCCCAGTCGAAGTCCAGGGACGAAATAGGCCAGCGAATAAGGCCACTGAATTGTGGGACAGCGCACTTATTCAACTACAGTTTTGGCAGATTCCAGACAGCTGGGTTCCGTGGCTCGATTACTCCGGAACGACTCCCAACTTCAACACGACGTTGACTTCAGAATGCAGGTGGATATCGATCTCGTATTCGCCCAACTCTCGGAGGGGACCATGGGGCATGCGCACTTCGCTTTTGGCGATTTCGACTCCCTGCTGAGAGACGACCTCGGCAATGTCTCTGGTTCCGATGGAACCATACAGTTTGCCCTCCTCTCCCGCATTGGCAGTCATGGTGATGTCCATCAGAGCGATCTTGTCGGCACGTTCCTGCGCTGCTGCCAGCTTTTCATCTTCCCGTAACTGCAGCTCGTACCGTCGCGCTTCAAAATTCTCAACGTTATCCTGGGTGGCAGGGATGGCCTTTTTGTGGGGAAACAGGTAGTTCCGGCCATAGCCTGACTTCACTGTGACTTTCTCACCCAACTCGCCCAGATTGTCGATCTTCTCCAATAGGATAACTTCCATTACATCACCTCTTAAATGCAGAATGATTTAGTGCCTGGCCGGATTGAGCCCATGCGCCGTTGCCGGCACCGGGAACCTAATCTGACGGACCCGACAGTCGCCTCCTCACATCGATCCAACTGTCGACCAATGCCAGCAGCAGTAATATTGGATACACAAACCGCAGGAAAATCAGTAGCAACACATAAAACACCAGCAACCAGTTTTTGCCTAGACTTCTCCTGGCAGCTCCCCAGTGAACCAAGGAAATCCCGGCCACCACAAGCGGTATCGTGAACACCGGAATCCAACCGGCCAGGTACGGATTAACGATGTTAGCGCACATTACCATCAACGCTACCAATGCCAATACCATGCCTGGCGGTAAACGCAAATGGTGAAGCTCTTGCTTGAATCCACCGGGATTATAGAGCGCACTTTGCCACCACCTGGCCAGCATCAAACACAGCAGCATGAGACCAACTTGCCAGGCACCTAGAATGCCGATCCACCACCTTTCCGACCATAGCTCCAGCTCATCCATCTCTAACATTGGCTGCATGCCTGTTTCCTGCATAATCTGGACGGTCACATTGACCAGGATTGCCACAATCTCCGGCAATGCCACCTCGAACATGTAGCCCACGGCCAGACCAAGGAGAACAGAGACCGCCAGCGTGTATACCCAGGATACCGTCACACGCAAAATATAGGCTAGCCCGACCGTGCCGACCATCGTTATGAGCGGCGTCGGGTCACGCGCCACAACCAGCCACATCAGGGTCGGCAAACACGCCCACATGAGTACGATGGATCCTTCGTAGCTCCCCTTTCGGAGTACCACCAGGCTTATTACGGCCGTGCTGAGCCAATACAGGAGGGGTAGTGCAGCACCCAACACCGACACAGATAGGGCCTCCCGACGACCCCGCATTACATATTCAGCTATCACGCGCATGGATCTGCCCGTCGGCGTTACTGATGCCTGTCTGTGTAGGGTACCAATGCCAGAAACCTGGCTCTCTTTATGGCGGTCGCCAACTGTCGCTGATACCTGGCTTTGGTCCCGGTAATGCGGCTGGGGACAATCTTGCCGGTCTCCGAGATATTCGCTTTTAGAATCTCCAGATCCTTGTAATCGATCTCTTTGATCCCTTCAGCGGTAAATCTGCAGTATTTCCTTCGTCGATAAAATCGTGCCATTTGACTATTCCTCGGGAGAGCTCTCACTGGATTCATCGGTTGCTACCGCCACAGGCGCATCTGATTCGCCTGCCGCAGGGTCGCTTGTCGAAGAATCGGCTGCCGAACGCTCTACCGCATCATCGCTCGATTTGTCCACAGTCTCAGCGGTTTGTCTTTGGTCAGACCTCCTGGGTCTGTCATAGTCCGAATCTCGGTCTCTCCTGTCCCGACTCTCCTTTTCGCCTTTCATAATCGGGGAATCTGCCGTGACCGCCTCCTTTTTACGAATCACCAGGTTGCGCAAGACAGCATCGTTGAATCGAAACGCATTGCTCAATTCATCCAGCACGTCATTACTACACTCGATGTTCATGAGTATGAAATGTGCTTTGTGGATTTTGTTGATGGGATAGGCAAGCTGGCGCCTGCCCCAATCTTCAAGTCGGTGTATCTGACCATCACCATCTTCGATGGACTTTGTGTAGCGTTCGATCATTCCCGGCACCTGCTCGCTCTGATCTGGATGCACGAGAAATACGATTTCATAATGTCGCATTAGAATAGCTCCTCTCGGGTTCATGCTGCCCGCAATATCAATCCGGTGCAGCAAGGAGTTGGGACCGCGCATTGTAGTGAATGCGCCCAGTGGTTGCAAGCAAAAGCAAACAAGCTGAGAAGTCACAGTTCATGTCAGTGCCCACACCGTCCAGTCTGACATCAATGGTACTTTCTTTGTATTTGATCAAGTCTGTTTCGCAGAAGGGACTGGGGTCCGACGGCGGCACCCCTCCTTCTCTTCGCGGCGCGCGGCTCTCCCAGCTTCCCTCACTTGGTCAGGAGCCCCTTCGGGCCCGTCGGCGGTACCCCTCCCTCCACGCGCTCGGCGCTGTCCGATCGCGGCCCGGCCTGATTGCTACGAGAAGGCCGGGGTCGCGCACGACACCCCAGCCCCTTCTGCTACGCCCCCTAAGACGGTACCCTTGAATAAATCAGAACGCGTAAACAGGCGTTCACATGGTCATGCACATGATTTACCCGTTGTTTACGCAAATTCCACGGCCCAAGAAACGACTCTCCCTGGCCCTCCAGAAGTGCTGCCATCCTGAGAGCTTTGGTTTTTTGAAGTGAGCACCAAGGTTCTTCCTAGTGCTAAAGGTGGGAGCCAGGAGAGAGGGGCCACTGCCAGGACCGTCGGAGGCAGGGATGCCGATCCGGATGCGGCCCAGAAGAGCGTACAGGGATGTATTCATTGGGCCGCATGCGGAGCGTGTCCTGGCAGTGGCCCCTCTCTCCTGGCAATTGCTGCCCAAGATAATTAGAAGAGCGCATCCCAAAAACCTCCACCTACTGTCAGTCTGTTCCGGTGACCCCAGATAGACTACGTTGCCTGATCACCTCGTAGAGGCATATTCCCGCTGCCACCGAAACATTCAGGCTGTCGAGGGAACCATCTGGTGAATCTGCGCTTGCGGTCCCGCTCATGGGAATATGGGCCAGCGCATCACACTTTTGGCGAGTCAGACGGCGCAGGCCCTTGTTTTCGGACCCCATGACGAGCGCTACCGATCCGGTCAGATCTATATCGGTTATGCTTTGGGAACCTTCAACGGCCAGACCGATTACCCATACTCCCCACTGTTTGAGCCAGGTGAGGCAGCGTGCCAGATTGGTCACCTGAATGAACGGCACCAGATCTGCGGCACCACTGGCCGCTTTGATTGCTGCCGGAGTCAGACCGACAGAACGATCCTTGGGGACGATAACAGCGTCTACTCCCAGCGCTGCCGAGCTTCGCAAACAGGCGCCAAGGTTGTGGGGATCGGTGACGCCATCCAGGACCAGCAGCAACTTCTGTTGCCCACCGTCTCTGAGTAACTCCTCAAGAGTGTCTTCACCTGCAACAGTCTGATGTTTGCACAGCAGCGCTACTCCCTGGTGCACGCCGTCGGTGAGTTGATCCAGTTGCTGACCGGAAACCGACTCGATTGTCACGTGCTGTCGTTCAGCCTGCCGAAGGATTTTGGCAATTCGTCCCGAACTGGTGGCGGCCGCCAGCAGCAGTTTGGTTATCCTGCCGCCTGTGGTCTGCAGCCTGGCTTGTACGGCGTGTACACCATAGACGATCTCGAAGTCGTTCCCATCTATTTCCGCAGTCACAAAGACCTCTTCTCCCAATCCCCCAAGAGCGGACGGTTCTTCACCTTCTCCGGCGTCCGGCTTTGCGGCGACCGGTACGTTCTCGACCTTTGCCGCCCTTCGCCTTTCGTCTGCTCTTCGAGCCGCTGTGAGAGACCAATTCACAATCGATCTTGCGTTCATCCAGGTTTACTTTCACCACCTGTACTTTGACTGGTTCGCCGATCCTGTACGTCTGACCACTGCGCTCGCCGGTGAGACATTGTCTGCCCGGTTCGAAGTGATAGTAGTCAGTGGACAAGGTGCTTACGTGAACCAACCCCTCTACGTACACGTCAGCAAGTTCTACGAACAAGCCAAAGCCGGTGACACCGGAAATCACTCCGTCGAACACGTCCCCGACACGATCCTCTATGTATTCGCACTTCAGCCAGCCGATCACATCGTACACGGCCTCATCGGCTCTTCGCTCCGTCATGGAACAGTGATCGCCGAACATCACCATCTCTTCCATTTCGTAGGGGTACAGTTTGCTGAAACCTGCGGGATAGGACTTGAATCGTTGCACATGTGCAGACTTCACGCTGCTGCGGATCACCGCTCTTATCGCCCTGTGCACAAGCAGATCCGGATATCGCCTGATGGGAGAAGTAAAATGGGCGTACTCGTCATAATTCAGGCCAAAATGTCCCTTATTGCTGGGCTGATAGACAGCTTGACTGAGGGATCGCAGTAGCGCGGTCTGAATGACATGAGCGTTGTTTCGCCCTTTGGCCGCAGCCAACAGCGCCTGATAGTCAGAAGGCTGGGGTAGTTCATCCCCCGACAGCTTCATGCCAAACTGTGCCAGGAATTCCTGTAGATTGGACAGTTTTTCAGCGCTGGGTCCTTCGTGAATTCGGTACAGACCAGCCAGTTTATGCTTGGTCAAGAATCGGGAAGCGCAGACATTCGCGCATAGCATGGATTCTTCGATGAGCTTGTGCGCGTCATTCCTCTCTATGGGCTCGATGCTCTCCACCTTGCCTTGCTCATTGAAGAGTAGTTTTGTTTCCACCGAGTCGAAATCCAGAGCGCCCCTGTCAGCCCTTCTTTTTTTCAAAACCCCATACAAGGCGTACAGCTCATCCAGGTCCGGCACCAGTTGCTGACGTTGTCCGCGCAGCTTGTTCCCTGCCGATCGTTTCTTGCCCTTCTTTCCCTCCTCGAGCAACTGCCCCACCAGCGTATAGGTGAGACCGGCCTTCGATCTTATGACACCTTCGTAGAACTGGTAGCCACTGATCTTGCCCCTTGCCGTGATCGTCATCTCACACACCAGCGCGAGTCGATCGACATCCGGTCTGAGGGAGCACAGACCATTGGATAGCTTCTCGGGAAGCATGGGAATGACAGTTCTGGGAAAATAGACAGATGTGCCCCGTTTGAAGGCTTCAAGATCGAGTGTTGACCCAGGCAAAACATAGTGGGATACGTCTGCGATGGCTACGTACAGCCGCCAACCACCGGATGACTTCTTTTCACAGTAGACTGCGTCATCGAAATCCTTGGCATCTTCACCATCGATGGTGACAAATTGAAGCTCCCTCAGATCTCTGCGATTTCTTTTGTCTGACGCGCTAACGCGGTCTGCCATGCGATCAACTTGCTCTAATACTTCATCCGGCCATTCGAAAGGCAGGTCATGAGATCTGACCGCAATCTCTACTTCCATTCCCACTTCGAGATGATCTCCCAAAACTTCGGTTACTATTCCGGTCGGTTTGTTGTGCTTTGACGGCTGCGACGTGATCTCCACCACGACGATCTGACCCTGAATGGCACCGGCTTCACCATCCGGTTCAATGAGCACGTCGTGATTCAGTTTTCGGTTCATCGGTTCGACCATGGCGATCTGTTGGCTTTTGTAGAATCGTCCTACCAGGCTGTGGGTATTGTGTTCCAGCACTTCGACGACCTCTCCTTCCGAACGACCACGGAGATTACTGCCGCGTAGTCGAGCGACTACCCGATCACCATGGAAAATGGTGCGCATCTGCCGGCTGTCCAGATAGAGATCGCTGGAACCATCTTCCGGCAGCAGGAATCCGTAGCCATCGCGATGGCCCGTGACCTTGCCGGTAATCAGATCCATCTTACTGACAAGTCCATACAGGTCCTTTCGATCGGCAACCAGCTGACCATCACGGACCATTGCACTCAATCTATTCTGTAGCGCGGTTCGTTCCGTCGGGGTTTCTATCCCCACCAGTTTGCAGATGCGCTTGAAGGACAGGGGTACGCCGGCTTCCGTAATCTGGTGCGTTATGTATTTTCTGCTGGCGATCGGATGGGCGTATCTTGCTGCTTCCCGGTCCGCATGTGGGTCGTTTTTCAATTCCAGTGGGTCCTCTTTACCGATGTTATATGGGAATCCTGTGCGTCCTTTTGAAGCGACATCTTGCCACCTTGAGATGCTCAGGGACCGTCATTTTAGCAGTCATTGGTCAGCAATATGGATTGCATTTGCGGGATTGACAGGCTTTGACAGCCCTAGTAACCTGCGCCTCCACTTGGCCGAGGTGGTGAAATTGGTAGACACGCTAGCTTCAGGTGCTAGTGGGGCGTAGCCCCGTGGAGGTTCAAGTCCTCTCCTCGGCACCAGCTTGATCAGATCGGTCAGATCAGGTCACATCCCGACGAAGTCAGTCACTATCTGCTCAGCACATCAGCCCGCAGTGCACGGAAAACCAGAATCAACTACCATAGAGCGCTGATGTAGACGGCACAATACTTGCGGTACGATAGTTTTCAGGTGGGCACGAACCATGCAGAAGAACATCGGTCAGAAAGGTTTCACCCTCATCGAGCTCATGATAGTGGTGGCGATCATTGGAATCCTCGCCGCTGTTGCTCTTCCGGCCTATCAGGACTACATCAAGACAGCGAATATGGCTAAAGTGAACGCTCACTTTGAAGAGGCAAAACGCCTTGCGGAAACCACCTTTGTGCAGGCATACGTACAAACGGCACTGGGTCGAACCGCGTCGCCGCCGGCCACGGTGGCCGAATGGGTCGCCATTTTTGATCGCGGTGGCTCTCTGGCCCCCGGGGGAGGTTCCGCCTTCGATACAGGGAACGGCGATGCCGGTACAGGTCAGATTGGTTTGCAGGTCACAGGCACCTTTGCAGGGGGAGATGCGGCCATTACCATTACCCGTCCCGCGTATGAAGATCTAACCCTCAGTGTCAGAACGATCGTAGCGGCAAGCACCCAGTAGATACAGCGGGCGTACTAGTGAAACGCATTATTGAGGACGATAGTATCCTCTCTGTCTGCACCCGTTGAGATCATGTCGATGGGTATACCGCAAACTTCCTCAATTCGATCCAGATAGCTGCGCGCGTTCGGTGGCAGATCCGCCAGATGTCTTTTACCCGTGGTTGGGTCCTGCCATCCCGGCAGGATTTCGTAAACCGGCTCGAGCTGTTCCGCTGATGGATCTTTGTAGGCAGTGCAGATTGACACCGACTCCAATCCATCCAACACGTCCACCTTGGTGATACAAAGCGCTGACATGCTGTTGATCTGGATGACCCTTTTCAGTGCTACCGCATCAAACCATCCACATCTGCGCGGTCGCCCAGTGGTGGAACCAAACTCATTCCCCTGATTGGAGAGGTGGCTACCGACGTGGTCGAACAATTCAGTCGGAAACGGCCCGGAACCCACTCGCGTGGTATAGGCTTTACTGATCCCCAGAATATAATCCAGGTGTAACGGACCTACGCCGCAACCACTTGCGATCGTTCCTGCCGTCGTGTTGGACGACGTCACATACGGATAGGTGCCCTGGTCGATATCCAAAAGCGATCCCTGGGCACCTTCAAAGAGGATGTTTTTGCCCTGCTCTCTGAGTTCATGCAGTATGCCAACCACGTCACCCACCATCGGTTTGATCTGTTCGCCCAGGCGCAGTGTTTCATCGAGAGTCTGCTGATAGTCGACACGGTCGGATTGGAAATACTTCTCAAGTACGAAATTGTGATAGTCCATCACCTCTTCCAAATTGACTGCGAACTGCGCGCGATCGAAAAGATCTCCCAGTCGCAGCCCACGACGCGATACCTTGTCCTCATAGGCCGGTCCTATACCTCGGCCAGTGGTGCCTATCTTCTGATTACCTTTGACCGTCTCTCTCACTTGATCCAATGCAACGTGATACGGGAGAATTAGTGGGCATCCAGGACTTACGCGCAATCGGTCTCGCACCTGCACGCCCTTCTTTTCCAGTTCATCAATTTCATCCACGAGGGCCGATGGTGACAGCACCACGCCGTTGCCGATCAGACAACTCACACCTGTTCTGAGTATGCCGGACGGGATCAGATGTAGAACCGTTTTCTCACCATCGATCACCAGCGTATGTCCCGCATTGTGACCCCCCTGAAAGCGAGCCACTGCACTCGCCCCCTCGGTCAACAGGTCCACCACTTTGCCCTTGCCTTCGTCACCCCAGTGAGTGCCAATAACAACAACATTCTTGCCCATATGAATCCAATGACCTCTGTAAACTTGTACACGCTGCTCGGCCCTGCCGGCCTCGAGCAGCCACTTATCGGAACTTCAGTTGCTCTCCAACCAGCTAATTGATGAGATAAAGCAGACCGGTGCCGAGCAGCATGCTGGATAGTCCTATTATACGCATACTACGGTCATCCACTTCCGATAATATCCTTACCGCTGTGCGCCATCTGCCGGGGTAAAGAAAAGGTATGATTCCCTCGATTACCAGCATCAGGCAAAAAGCAATTCCCAGTTCACGCCAGAACAATGAATTATCTTCCTCCGTACAAAAAAAACCGGGTTGCCCCGGTTCAATCTTGAGGTGCTGGATTGCAAGAGCTCAACACTATTGTCCCTTTCGTACAGAGCTGCTTTCATTCAGGTAGTGGAAAAAATCACTGTCCGGATCAATCAGCAAGATATCGTTCTTGTTGGCAAAGGTTTTTTTGTACGCTGCCAGACTTCGATAGAATTTGTAGAACTCCGGATCCTGATTGTAGGCGTTGGCATAGGTCGCCGCAGCAGTTGCATCACCTTCGCCCCTGGTTTCCTCGGCTTGCCGGTAGGCGTCCGCCGCAATCTCGACCCGCTGCCGTTCAGCATCCGCACTGATACCAACGGCGAGTTCCTGGCCCTTGGCCCTGTGTTCCGAGGCTTCGATATCACGTTCCGTATTCATGCGGTCATAGACCGATTGACTGACCTCCGGTGGCAGGTCGATCCGTTTTACCCGGATATCGACAATTACAAGGCCCAGCTCTTCACGGGCTATAACGTCCAGTTCTTGCTTGATCTCCGTCATCAGTTGGTCCCGCTCCCCGGAAACCACCTCATGCATGCTGCGTTTACTGATCTGGTTTCGAAGTCCGGTACTGACTCTCTGGGTGAGAAGTAACCTGGCCTGACGTTCATCTCCCGAGGTGGCCTCATAAAATCGATCCGCTGCAGCAATTTTGAACTTGGCAAATGAATCGACTATGACCGCTTTTTTCTCCAGGGTTAGATATCGCTCTGGCGGCGCGTCCAGGGTCAGTACCCGTGCATCGAATTTCTTTACTTCGTTGATGAAGGGTTTCTTGAAATGCAGTCCGGGCGGAATGTCACCGGTATTCACGACCGCTCCGAATTCCAACAACACAGCTCTCTCCACCTCAGTGACGATGAAAAAAGAGTTCCACAGCAAAACTACAACAACAGCCGCAACGAATATCCCAACTAATCCCTTGGTAGACATCATCTTCGCTCCCTTCGTGGTGCATTCGTCTGTCTCTGCCTGAGCAATCTCTCCACCCGATCAGCCAGATTGCTGAGATCGCCGGCGTTTGTGCCCGGGCTGCCGATGCTTTCAGACTGCTGAACAAGTCTATCAAGGGGCAGATAAAGGATGTTATTGCCTCCCTTGGTATCGATCATCACCTTGGTACTGTTTGCCATGACCGATTCGATTGCATCCAGATAGAGTCGCTCTCTGGTCACCTCGGGTGCCAGCTTGTATTCAGTCAGCAGTTTGGAGAAGCGTTGTGCTTCACCAGACGCCTCGGAGATGACTCTCTGCTTATATGCTTCCGCTTCTTCCAATTGCCGTTGCGCCTCGCCCCGTGCTTCCGGGACGATCTGATTCGCATAAGCATCCGCTTCGTTCTTTACCCTTACCTCATCCTCTCTGGCCTTGATGACATCGTCAAACGCCGCCTGAACTGCATCCGGGGGTGCAGTTTCGTCAATATTGACTTGGGTCACTATGATGCCGGTGCCGTATACGTCCATATATCGCTGGGCCCTTTCCTTGACCAGCGCTTGTATTTCAGCTCTTCCCTCGGTCAATACATCATGCATCTCGGAGCCCCCAACCACATGTCGGAGAGCGCTCTGGGTGGCCTGGTCCAGGCTTTCATCGGGATCTCTCACGCGCAGCCAGAATTGCGCAGGATCACCGATGACATACTGGATCGACAATTTGACCCTAACGATGTTTTCATCCTCAGTGAGCATCTCCGCTTCGTGGGTGCGTGACCTTACGTTGGTCACGTTGACCTTGCGCATCTCTTCGATCAGCGGCCAATAGTGGCTAAGACCAGGCAAGACAATGTCCTCCTTCAGCTTGCCAAGGCGCAACTCGACCGCCAGTTCCTGCTGATCGACTGTATAGACACCGGCCAGCAGGTAGATGATCAGTACCACGAGCACACCCAGACCCAGCACGCCGCCGCTTATACTGAACTGTTTACCCCCTGACCCGGATCCACCTGATCCACCGAATAGTCCCTTCAGGCTGTTCTGCAGTTTGCGAAACGCCTCATCCAAATCAGGTGGTCCCTGATTGCCACCCTGGTTATTCCAGGGATCTTTGTTTCCCTTATTGTCGCCAGGCTCATTCCAAGCCATATCCTTCTCCAGTGATCACAATTGCTGATGATTCTATTTACCCACTACCGGGGTTGCAAGGAATAGTTGCTCAAAACACCGGCAGTAATGCTGCGTTCTGACAGCTGCCATTTTACGACGATCGAGCCCGGCTTGGATGCCCTTTTTTTCAGGTCCCCTGCCTGGTCTTTTTCAGCACCCTGTCTAGTTTACTCTCCTCGAGAGTAACCATCAGCTCGAGCAAGCCGTCATCGTTTACCCGCTCCCGTGTGACAGCTCCCGCTGCGTATAGGTCTGCTCTAAGCTGACCCTGGGAAGGTTGCAGCGTCACCACCGTCTCGATCATGTCTGCAGTGAGAATCGTCTGAATGCACTCCATCAGCAGCTCCAATCCGTCTTCTTCCGCGGATGAGATCCAGACGCGGCAGGGGATTCCGCGAGCATCGCGATCGATGCGAGGTCTCTCACCTATAAGGTCAATCTTGTTATACACGTACAGTTGCTTGATCTTATCGGCACCGATCTCTTTGAGCACTTCATTCACCTGATCCTGGTTGGCAATCTTCTCCTCGGTTGCTGCGTCGACCAGATGCAGCAACAAAGACGAAGTGTTGACCTCCTCCAAAGTGGCGCGAAACGCATCGATCAGTGAATGGGGAAGGTGACGAATAAAGCCCACCGTGTCGGCGAGGATCACGTTGCCTACTACCGGGACCTCGAGTTTTCTAAGCGTGGGATCAAGCGTCGCGAACAGTTTGTCTTCTACTTCCACCTCACAGTTGCACAGTTTATTGAAAAGCGTCGATTTACCAGCGTTGGTGTAGCCAACCAGTGATATTGTTTTAGCATCTGCCCGGGAACGCGCACGACGGCTCTGCTGTCTTTGCCTGCGGACTTTCTGAAGACGCTTGTTAACTCCCTTGATGCGCTTGGCAATCAAGCGTTGGTCCGTTTCCAACTGAGTTTCGCCGGTCCCGGCAAGACCAATGGCTGCGCCCTGGCCTCGACCGGCTCCTCCTCTTTGCCGATCCAGGTGAGTCCAACCTCTAACGAGTCGAGTTGAGAGGTGTTTGAGCAACGCTAACTCGACTTGCAGTTTCCCCTCATGGGTTCTGGCTCGCTGAGCAAAAATGTCCAGAATCAGACCTGTTCGAGTCATGATTCTGCTGCCCAGCTCACGTTCCAGGTTTCTCTCCTGTGTGGGCGTCAGGTCATGGTCGAAGAGTATCAGATTGGCACCGGCAGAATCTGCAGATTGCTTGATCTCGGCAAGTTTGCCGCTACCAACAAAGGTCTTTGGATCCGGTCTGGTTCGCTTACCGTATATACAAGCTGCAGAACTCAGCCCTGCAGAACGTGCCAGTTCCCGGAATTCCTCAATTCGTTCTCCCTCAAGTGATTGAAAATCGATATGTACCAGGAGCGCAACAGAATCTCCCTCTGGTCTGTCAAAGAACAAGAGCGCGCCTCAGGAGACTGTCTCAACCAGGCTGTTCACTCGGCTTCCTCATCACTCTCATCTGATCCCTGGGTCGGCACTTTGATATTGCGCGATGGCACCACTGTGGAGATGGCGTGCTTGTAGATCATCTGGCTTACTGAATTACGCAACAGGATGACAAACTGGTCGAACGATTCAATCTGACCTTGCAGCTTAATGCCACTGACAAGGTAGATCGCGACCGGTATCCGATCTTTTCTTAATGCATTCAAAAAAGGGTCTTGTAGAGAATGCCCTTTCGACATAATAGTCTCCTCACATAAACCAGTTTGGCTGGTATTGGCTGGAAATAAGAATGTGAACAGGGTCCCGAACAGGTTCCGAACAGGTTCCGTACAGGTTCCGAACAGGTCCCGAACAGGTCCCGAACAGGTCCCGAACAGGTTCATAAAAGCCCAAGAAATACGCTGCTACTCTACCCTCGGTTCTACTACCTCTAATATGAAGTGAATCCTCAGTATTTTCAAGACCTCATCAACCAGGTTGTCGCAATCGCTGCTTATGCTGTTCAGATTGGGCCAACCTCGCAGCCAGGTAAGCTGACGTTTGGCGAGTTGCCGCGTGGCGGACACACCTTGAGCCACCATCTGTCGATAGTCGAGCTTACCATCCAGATACTGCCGGATCTGCCGGTAACCGACGGCTTTGCCGGCCGGCAGCTCTGGCGACAAACCGCCTCTTTCATATAGCCTGGTCACCTCTTCGACGAGCCCATCAGCCAGCATCTGCAAGAATCTCTCCTCTATCCTTTCGAACAGATCGGATCTTTTGGCAGGCAGAACGGCAATCTGGCATACACTGTAAGGCAGCACTCCAGACGCGCTTTGCACTGCACGATGCTCGGTCATGGTCCTACCCGAAACTTCGTATACCTCCAGCGCCCGTTGCAGACGTTGCGGATCATTGTGGTGAATACGGCTTGCAGAGGCAGGGTCGACCTCTTGCAGCTTCCTGTGCACCGCTTGCCAGCCCTGCTCCGCTGCCAACTGCGAGATCTGAGACCTCACCTGCAAATCTGCAGAGGGTAGGTCCGCCAGTCCCTCTCTGAGCGCCTTGAAGTACATCATGGTACCGCCGACCAGCAGTGGAATGTGCTTTCCGGCAACGATCTCAGCCATCAAGGGTATGGCATCAGCGCAGAAATCAGCTACCGAATAGGGGTCCTGCGGCTCTCTGATATCCACCAGGTGCTGGGGCACTCGTTGCCGTATGGCTGCGTCGGGTTTAGCGGTGCCGATATCCATACCCCGATAAACCTGCGTGGAATCGACGCTGATGATCTCGAAGGGATACTGCTCGGCTAGCTGCAGAGCGATATCCGTCTTGCCTGACGCAGTCGGTCCCATCAGGAAGACGGCACCAGGTAGCTTCTGTCTATTCACCGCGGTTAACCAAGATCTTGTACCAGTAGGTGAGTTGGAACGGCCACTTAATGAAGCCTGGTCGGGGACGCCTAGCCGGGACGCCCAGTCGGGGACGCCCAGTCAGTGACCCAGGCCAGTCCCGGACGAGCTCCTACTGCCCCCTCAAGAATAGGGTGTCCAACTCTGCCAGACTCTGCAACGTCCAGGTGGGTCTGCCGTGATTGCACTGGCCACTTCTCTCCGTGGTTTCGACAGCTCTCAGCAGGCCATTCATCTCAGCAATGGTCAAGGCCCGGTTAGCCCGCACCGAACCATGGCAAGCCATGGTCGAGAGGATTTCATCCCGGTGCTGCTCTACCCGCTCGCTGCTGCCATATTCGGCAACATCAGCCAGGACATCCCGGACAAGCTGTTCAATGTCGACGTCTTTGAGAATCGCCGGTATCTTTCGAATCGCGATGGACTCTGTGCTGATTCTCTGTAACTCAAATCCCAGCGAAGTGAAGGAATCGATCTGTTGCGCTGCACAGTCCGCATCCTTCTCGCTCACCCGCATGGTGATGGGAACCAACATCGGCTGGCTTGTGATGCCGTCCGCATCACAGGCTGACTTCATCCTTTCATAGGTAATCCGTTCATGGGCCGCATGCATGTCCACAATCACCAGACCCTGTTCGTTTTCAGCAAGGATGAAGGTGCCATGTAGCTGAGCGATTGCATATCCCAAAGGGGGAGTCTCGTCGCCATCACCGGCGGAAGCCTCTGCAGTTGTGTACTCGCCTGAGGGATGCAACGCGCCGTAGCTCTTTATCTGCTCCTCGATTTGGTGGCGCTCTGACTGCGTGGCAAAAGGCATGGCCGACTGTTGTGCAGTAGGCGTTGAGTTGCCACCGACAGAGTAGTGCTCATCCACCGAGATCGAAGCAATGCTGCCGGCAGGAGTGACGCCAGCCAAGGCCTGATGGATGGCACTATGGATAAAGTCATGTACCGTGCGCTGATCTCTGAATCTTACTTCCTGCTTGGTCGGGTGTACGTTGACATCCACCTGTTGGGGGTTCATATCGAGGAACAGGGCAAAGACGGGTTGGCGACCGTGGTAGATCACGTCATGGTACGCTTGTCTGATCGCATGGGAGATGAGCTTGTCCCGTATGATTCTGCCATTGACAAAAAAATACTGATAATCAGTCTGACTCCTTGTGAAAGACGGCATGCCGATCCAGCCACACAGACCGAGGCCGTTCCTGTCATCCTCAACGTAGATGGAGTTCTCGATGAAGGTCGCTCCAAAAACCGCGGCGACCCGTCGCTGCTGATCCTGTTTGCTCTTTGCAGCCGGATAGTTACGAACCAATTTGCCGTTATGGGTAAGGTTGAAACTCACGTTGAAAAAGCTCAAAGAGAATTTCTTTACCACATCTTCGATACGCTGGTATTCAGTCCTTTGCGTGCGTAGGAACTTTCTCCGCCCGGGGGTATTAAAAAATAGATCGCGAACGGTAACGGTAGTGCCCATGGGCTGGGGTATTGGCGTCGCTGCAGATTTGATGGCAGCACCCTCAGCTTCGATTTTCCAGCCAACCTGCTCCTTAGCATTATCGTTAGAGCTCAAAGTCAACCGCGCTACCGAGGCCATGCTGGCCAGTGCCTCACCTCGAAAACCGAGGGTTGCGATGCTGTCCAGATCCTCGATACTGGCAATCTTACTGGTCGCATGCCGGTGCAATGTGAGGTGCAAATCCGCCTCTGAAATACCGAGACCGTTGTCCCGCACCTTAATAAGCTTGATTCCGCCGTTTTCCACGTCTATGTCGATTCGATCACTGGCTGCGTCGAGACTGTTTTCCAGCAATTCTTTTACCACTGCTGCAGGACGCTCGATCACTTCACCGGCGGCAATCTGATTGGAAAGACGTTCACTAAGCTGTTTTATTCTGGCCATGTGTGTCGGACCCAGGTTCCATCAGGAACACTTGTTAACTTGTCGGTATCTGCAGTACCTGTCCAATGCGGATGACATCATTTCTAAGCTGATTAATCTTACGTAATCTGTCCGCGCTGACTCTGTACTTCTGGGCGATGGCGGAAAGCGTATCACCGCGGACGATGGTGTACTTGACCACATTTGGCTGTCCGTGATTTTTCCAGGCCAGGAATGATCCGGGCGGTGAATTCTTCTCCATATATCTGGTAACGCCTTGGTAGATCGCCCTGGCCAGTTTTTTCTGGTGCGCCTTCGTCTTCAGCGCAGCGGCGTCTTTGGGGTTTGAAACGTAACCCGTCTCGATCAGTATCGAGGGTACATCCGGCGATTTGAGAACAGCAAATGCCGCCTGTTCTACTTCTTTCTTATGTAGCTTGGTAACCGTGCGGATTGATTTGAGGACTTCGCCTCCCACCTCCAGGGCCGCATTCAGGCTGTTAGTCATGGACATATCAAGCAACACGCCCGCTAACAGGTCATCCTTGTCGTCCAAACTGACGCTATCGACGCCACCGATTAGGTCAGCCCGATTTTCTCGCTCCGCCAAATATTGAGCCTGTTCGCTGGTTGCGCCCTTCTGGGAGATCGCATAGACGGAAGCGCCTCTCGCCTCTGCTGTCATGAAGGCATCAGCGTGAATCGAAATAAACAGATCTGCTTTGCTGCGTCGCGCGATTCTGGTCCGCTTTCTGAGGCCCACGTAATAGTCGTTGCTGCGAATCATCAGGGTCTTGTAGCCCGGCTCCTTTTCCAAAAGCATTTCCAGATGCCGTGCGATTGCCAGCACGATGTCTTTCTCGAATATTCTGCCTTTGCCGACCGCTCCCGGGTCGTCACCTCCATGGCCTGCATCGATCGCAATAATCACGTCTTTCATCTGACGCGAAATCCGATCGGCTTGCCGAACTGTCGTTACCAACCTGTCCGGGGCGTAAAGGTCGATCACCAATCGATCACCATATTGCAGTATCGGCTTGAGCACGAAACTTCTCGGCTTGATCCTGGCGGTCAGATCCAATACCACGCGCAGATCCTGACGGTTCCTGACGGCGCTTCGCAGGTCTGTGACTGGCGTATCGCTGAGCTTAAGTTCACCCAGAGATGCGACCAGACGCGCGTTGCGGATGTCGATGACAAGTCGCAACGGATTATCGAGAAGGAAAACGCTGTGTTCTACGAAGCCACCCAGGTCAAAGACAAGCCGGGTTCTTTCGGGGGACTGGCGGATTCGAACACTATTGATAGAGACTTGTTGACCAGTCTCGGCAGCATCCACTGCGGTAGCAAACGGTAGATAGATGAGAACTGATATCAGCGCTAGAAGACGGAATTGTTTGCTACCCGGTCTGTAGATCATGTATTCAGTTTGCTGCCACCCAATTTCCTGGACATTTCTTCTCCCAGAGAAGAATCACTGCGCCACGTCAGTAGACGTCCCTTGTCCGCCACCTCCAATCGTATCCACAAGTCATCTGTTGGTAGATATCCCACTCCCTTTTCCGGCCATTCTACTAAACACAAGCCGTCAATAGAAAAATAATCGTCAATTCCTACATATTCCAACTCTTCTGGATCACTCAATCGGTAAAGGTCAATGTGATACACACGCAAGTCTCCCATCTCATAGGGCTCCACCAGGGTAAAAGTCGGACTCTTTACCGCTCCTCTATGCCCCAATCCGCGTAAGATACCCCGGCAAAGGGTCGTTTTGCCCGCGCCCAGATCGCCTTCAATATAGATGACCCCCTTTTCATGAATAGCTCTAGCCAGGTGGTGGCCACAAGCCAGGGTAGCGGCTTCATCAGGTAAGTGAATACTAGCCACCGCAACTGTCACTCCCGCTACGCGTTGCTCGATCAGCTATCAACATATGACGCCCCGGTCGCTCTCCTCAGTGTTATGAGGGGACATCTCGTGGGAGTTGACCAGCCATTGCAGCCGGGCCATGAGATCCGTGGCCATGATTCCTCTTTCGCCATTCTCATTCGCAATCAGATCAGCCGCTCGTGAATGCAGGCAGACTCCCAGTTTTGCAGCCTGGGAGAGCGACAACCCCTGGGCGAGTAACCCACCGAAGACCCCGCTCAGCACGTCACCCATGCCGCCAACAGCCATACCCGGGTTGCCATAGGGACACAAACTGGTTTCAGCACCCTCCCGCAACAGCGTTCCCGCTCCCTTCAGCAGCATTATGCCACCGTATTTCGCCTGCAGGGTCTCGACGGCTTGGTATCGATCACGCTGAATTTCCTCTGTTTGACAGCCGAGTAGTCGGGCGGCCTCTCCTGGGTGAGGCGTCATGAGCCAGTTTTCCCGTTGCTCGGGTTCCCGTTTGGCGATCAGGTTCAGGGCGTCGGCATCCACAACCAGAGGCAATCCGGCGTTCAGGACCAGTTGCAGCATCTGCTCAGACCAGGCTGATCGTCCCAGACCGGGCCCCACTACGACGCAATTGAATCGATCCATCAGAGGTTCCAGTTGCTGTCTGGAATTGACGCCATGCACCATGATTTCAGGCAGTCTGGCTATCAGGGGTGCTACGTGTTGCGGTCGCGTCACCACGCTGACCAAACCAGCACCGGTCCGCGCTGCAGCTTCTGACGCCATGGATACAGCGCCCGCCATACCATGGTCTCCGCCAATCACCAGCAGGTGCCCATGCTGTCCCTTGTGTGCATTTCGATTTCTGCGCTGTAGCTGAGCCAATTGTCCTGCCAATTGCAGCCGGTAGGCTGAAGGCTCCACCTGGCCATACACCTCGGCAGGAACCTCCAGGTCATTGAATAGCAGCAATCCTGTCATTTCAGCGCCAAAGTGAGTCAGTAATCCCTGCTTGAGACCAATGAAGGTGACGGTTGAATCGGCCCGTACACACCCTCCCAGAACAGTGCCTGTGTCAGCATTCAGCCCGGAAGGTATGTCAACCGCCAGTACACCTTTTCCAGAGCCATTGATACAGTTGATAGCAGCCTGATAATGTTCACGTATGGGGCCTGTCAAGCCGGTACCCAGGAGGGCATCTACCACCACCTCTCCCTTAATCTCAGTCTCTTCCGTGAAGCTTTCCAACGACAAGTCGAACTGAACGGCCCATTGATAGGCACGAAGGGCATCCCCTGTGAGTTTGTCCGGTGAGCTCAGCCAGATTACCTGAGTTGCCAGGCCCCTCTGCGCAGCGAGGCCTGCAATCACATAGCCATCGCCGGCATTGTTCCCGCCGCCACAGAATAGGGTCAACTGTTGTATATCCGGCCAGCGTTCCAGCAAACGATCGAAGCAGACTCGACCTGCCCTTCTCATCAGGGTGATTCCCGGGATGCCACAATCCTCGATGGCTAGTCGATCCAGTTCACGGACCGCGGCGGCTGTATAGAGCGGTGCCGGCAGGTTTTCTCGCTCGTTCATATGGCGGCTGGTCAGTCCTCAAGATTTGGGTCTAGATTATAGGATACCGAGTGGCGATAGTACGATTGCAAATGACCTGATCTGGTCCAACATCAAACTAGGAAACCGAGTGGCGATAGTAGGATTGCTAATGACCTGATTTGGTCCAACATCAAACTAGGACCGAGTGGCGATAGCAGGATTGCTAATGACCTGATTTGGTCCAACATCAAACTAGGACCGAGTGGCGATAGTAGGATTGCTAATGACCTGATCTGGTCCAACATCAAGCATGGCCCATCGATCCGTTTTAGGCTAAATTCTCCAATCCGAAAGGAGTTTCCAATGCAAGCACCCACACCAGCAGATTCCATCAACTGTGAAGCGCTTGCTGCTGATATCAAACAGTGGGGAAGCGAACTCGGCTTTCAGCACACCGGCATCAGCCGGATACACCTTGGTGACCACCCAGGTTACCTGAAAGATTGGCTGGCTAAGGGTTATCAGGGAGAGATGAATTACCTGGCCCGCAATCGCACCAAACGAAGCGACCCGGCTGAACTGATTCCCGGAACTGTCAGCATAATCACTGTCCGGATGAATTACCTGCCCAGCGACACAAAGCGATTGGCAACGCTCGCCAACCCTCGCAAAGCTTACATTTCCAGATACGCCCTGGGTCGGGATTACCACAAGCTGATGCGAAAGAGATTGGTCAAGCTGGTGCAAAGGATTGAGACAGTACTCGATCAGCCGGATTTCTCGTTCCGGGTCTTCTCCGACAGCGCCCCGGTGCTTGAGAAGGCATTGGCCCAGTCATCCGGTTCCGGATGGATCGGTAAGAACACACTGCTGATCGATCGGGAGGCGGGTTCCTGGTTCTTTCTCGGTGAAATCTACACCGATCTGAAGCTGCCTGCAGATTCAATCAAGGCTGAGAATCACTGCGGATCTTGCCGAGCCTGCCTGGACCGATGCCCCACAGGCGCATTGATCGGACCGTATCAACTGGATGCGCGGCGGTGCATTTCCTACCTGACCATCGAACTGAAGAGCTCAATCCCGTTGCCGCTGAGACCGCTCATGGGCAATCGGATTTTTGGCTGCGATGATTGCCAGTTGACTTGCCCCTGGAATCGATTCGAGCAGAGAACGGCTGAGGGGGATTTCGAGCCCCGCCATCAACTGGACTCGAAAGACCTATGCGAACTGTTTGCCTGGACCGAGGAGCAGTACCAGACTAATACCACCGGGTCTGCAATTCGTCGCGTGGGTTATGAAGGTTGGCTACGCAATATAGCTGTGGCCCTGGGAAATGCGCCTGCTGATCCAGCCATCGTAATGAGTCTGGCGGGCCGACTGCAGTTTCCTTCCGAAATGGTGGTGGAGCACGTCACCTGGGCGCTGGCCAGGCAGGAAAGCAAGCTGAGCAGTGGCTCTTAAATGGGTGGTTTTGGATGGAACGGATTCCTGAACGGATTCCCGAACGGATTCTCGACGAGGCGGCAGAGAGATCAACGTTGAGCGGTATTGAAGAAATGGTCCCGGTAGTAGCGTAACTCGTCGATGGAGTCCTTTACGTCATCCAGCGCCTTGTGGTGGCTTTGTTTCTCGACACCTGCAAAAAGATCAGGCCGCCATCTGCGAATCAATTCCTTTACGGTGCTTACATCCAGATTTCTGTAGTGCACGAAACCATCCAGCTTAGGCATGAAGCGAACCATAAATCGTCTGTCCTGGCCGATGCTATTGCCACAAAGGGGCGACTTGCCTTCATCCACATGCAGACGCAAGAAATCCAATGTCTGCCGTTCCGCTTCGGATTCGGTGATCTTGCTTTCTTTTACCCGCCTCACCAGCCCGTTGGCGTTGTGGTGTTTGGTATTCCACTCATCCATGCCGGCAAGCAACGCGTCATCCTGATGAACCGCTATTACCGGACCCTCGGCGATGATATTGAGCTCGGAATCCGTGACCACGGTGGCGATCTCCAGAATACGATCCGCCTGCGGATCCAGACCGGTCATCTCCATGTCTAGCCAGACAAGATTTTCAGAACGAGCCACTAAACCCACCACAGCCGATTAAAACCTCATGCCTCATAGTATATCTATTCCCCTCGGATATTACAGCCAGCCCACTGACGGAGTGTCCATCCTGACACCCAAGAGGTGATCAAGTACAATTCAAATCATTCATCCGTAATCGAGTTTGATCGTGTTTCCCATCATCGTCGAACCTGAACAGCTGCAGAGCGAACTGTCAAACAGTCGCCTTCTGATTGTAGATCTGTGCCGGGAATCGGCCTACGCAAAGCTGCACCTGCCAGGCGCCATTCACGTCAGTCCATTGGAACTCATATGCGGCATAAAACCAGCAACCGGCAAGCTTCCTGACATCAAGCAACTGTCCGATCTCTTCTCACGCATCGGCTTGCGGGCAGACCATCACCTGGTTGCATACGACGATGAAGGGGGTGGATGGGCGGGTCGCTTTCTCTGGACTCTGGACGTGATCGACCATCCAGCACACTCCTATTTGAACGGGGGGTTGACTGCCTGGATTGCAGAAAACAGGCCCGTAGAGAGCCGTCCTAATCAGCCCGATTCCGCACCTGTGACAGTCTCGATCAACCGGCAGCCGATGGTCGATAAAGAATATCTGCTGGCTCATCTTGATGATCCCAATGTGGTGATCTGGGATGCACGTTCCGCATCCGAGTATAACGGCAGTAACATGCAGGCAGCGAGAGGCGGGCACATTCCCGGTGCGATCAATTTGGATTGGCTGGATACCATGGACCGGGACCGCGACCTGCGCATCCGATCGGATATGGAAGATATCCTTAGCAACCTTGGCATCAGCAGGGATAAAGAAGTGATCACCCATTGTCAGACTCACCATCGATCCAGTCTGACCTACCTGATCGGCAAGTCGCTAGGTTACAGCATCAAGGCCTATGATGGTTCGTGGTCGGAGTGGGGCAATGATCCTCACACGCCAATTGAAGCATAGTCCCCGACCCGTGATGCGATTCCGGAGCGGCAAGAACGGATGAGGACTATTCATCTCATTTTGCAGAAGCTGATTCCCCACCACCTGCTATCCAGATCGACCAGTGCCGTGGCGAACTGCAACTGGCCCTGGATGAAGAACCTGCTGATCAAGCTGTTCATCAGATACTTCAAGGTGGATATGTCAGAGGCAGTTGATGCTGATCCGACTGCCTACGCGTGTTTCAATGACTTTTTCACCAGGTCGCTCCGGCCGGGGGTGCGATCCATCTGTGCAGATCCCGACGCGGTCATCTCTCCCGCGGACGGAACGATCAGCCAGATCGGCAGCGTCGATGAAGGGCGTATTCTGCAGGCAAAGAGCCACCTCTATTCTCTGCACACCCTTCTCGGTGAATCCGATGCGAGAAGTGCCCGCTTTCGCGATGGAAAGTTCGTCACGATTTACCTGTCGCCCCGCGACTACCATAGGATTCATGCGCCACAAACCGGCACGCTGGTAGACTCGGTCTATCTGCCTGGAAGCCTCTTTTCCGTCAATCCACACACGGTTAATAACCTGCCGGATCTGTTCCTGCGCAATGAGCGTCTGGTAACCGTGTTTGAATCATCCTTTGGCTGTCTGGCAGTGGTGATGGTTGGCGCCATGATCGTTGCAGGTATTCATAGTGTCTGGCGGGGCGAGTGCTATCCTCCGGGTCGAGTGACTAACGACACGATCAGTGCACCGATCCATCTGGCGAAAGGTGCTGAGCTGGGCCGGTTTCAACTTGGGTCCACTGTCATTCTTCTCTTCAGCCCGAATTCTCTCCGCTGGCTCGACCACCTTGCTGCCGGTGACTCGCTCCAGATGGGCCAGAAGATTGGTTCGCTGACGGATTGAGTCAGGCTCGTTCCGACGGAAACGCTAACACTTCCTGAATGGTGGTGGATCCGCTCATCACCATCAGTAATCGATCCACACCCACGGCAACTCCGGCGCAGTCCGGCAGTCCATGGGCCATAGCATCCAACAACTGTTCATCTACCGGAACGGTCCGTGTTCCAAGCAGCTGCCGTTGACGGTTGTCCGACTCGAATCTGTGCCTCAGTTCCGCCGCATCGACGAGTTCCAGATAGCCATTGGCCAGCTCCATGGAATTGACAAACAGTTCAAATCTTCTGGCAACTCGATGGCCTTGGCTATCATCGACAATACGTGCCAGAGCACACTGGCAGGCTGGGTAGTCGTATAGGAACGTGGGTGCCGACAGCTCGGCTTCCACCAGGTGAGATGCAATCAGGTCGAGACAGGTGCTGCGGGTTACCAGGTCAGTGGCGGTCACCAGCACTTCCCTCGCGACTCCGATCTCAGCTTCTGCCAGATCAAGTAACGCGTCTAACTCGGCCGTATGTGGGTTCAAGCCGGTCTTCTCGTGGAAAGCAGTGGCATAGGCAACTCTGCTGATGCCCCCCTGCCCGATGCATAATTCGACCAGCTCTTCGACCTCATCCATCAGTTGGGCAAGATCGAAACCAGGCCGGTACCATTCCAGTATCGTGAACTCGATATTGTGTCTCTTTCCCGATTCACCGGCCCGGAATGCCTTGCAGATCTGGTAAATGGCAGTCGCATCGGCAGCCAACATTCGTTTCATCGCGAATTCAGGTGATGTCTGCAGGTATCGATCTCGTTCTCCAGACACCAGACAGCTTTCCAGATGAGGATCAGTGGCACTGCTGCTACCTAACAGGGGGGTTTCGACCTCGATGACTTGGCGGGCAGCAAAGAAGTTCCGGATCCTGGCCAGGAGTGCGGCTCTGGATTGGATCATTTCCATATTCGCTGCCGGTTGCCAGGAGATTGGTTCGCTCTTGTCGGACAATCGCCCTCCCATCCAATTGTTAGCTGTCAGGACTTAACCCTGTTTTGATATTCCCCCGTGCGGGTATCTACCCGTACCACCTCGCCGATGCTGACAAACAATGGTACTTTCACCACGGCCCCGGTACTGAGCGTGGCCGGTTTAGTTCCGCCGCTGGCAGTATCGCCCTTCAATCCGGGATCTGTCTCCACGACTTCCAGCTCCACAAAATTGGCCGGCAGAACGCCGATCGGTACATCGTTCCACAGAGTAACGCTATATCTATCCTGCTCCTTCAACCACTGCATCGACTCGGCTACCGCAGCTTGGTCAGCAGCTAATTGTTCGTAACTGTCATCGGTTTTCATGAAGTGCCAGTGTTGCCCATCGTTGTACAGAAACTCCATCTCCAGCTCCATCACATCGGCTGCTTCTATGGACTCACCCGATTTAAAGGTACGCTCCCAGACCCGGCCGGTCTTGAGATTTCTCAGTCTGACTCGATTGAATGCTTGCCCCTTGCCCGGTTTTACCAACTCATTTTCCAGAATCGAACAGGGATCACCCTCCAGCATTACTTTGAGACCGGCTCTAAATTCGTTGGTAGAATAGGTTGCCATGCGTACCTCATAGCTGTAGTCAAACTTCAATGATACCTCTATCCGATACGGGTTGGCAGGACCAATCCTGGCAGGAAATCTTGGCAAACTCGGTAACCACGGTTGCCGAGCTAACCAAGCTGCTGGGCATAGAAGGGCTGCCCCTCGACGTCGAAGTAGACCCGGCATTTCCGCTGTTCGCACCACATCCCTACCTTGCCAGGATCGAGACACACAATGCCCACGATCCCCTTCTCCTGCAGATCCTGCCAGCCAGCCTGGAAAGCGCGGAGCAACCGGGTTTTACCGTGGATCCACTGGAAGAGCAATCGGCCACATTCGTATCCGGCTTGATCCGTAAGTACCAGGGCAGAGTTCTCATCCTTGCGGCAGGCGCATGCGCCATAAACTGCAGATTCTGCTTCCGGCGCCACTTCCCTTACGATCAACACACCCTTTCCAGAGACGGCTGGCAGGATATAGTTGCCTGCATCAGCAGGGATGATTCACTCAATGAAGTCATTCTTAGTGGTGGAGATCCACTTGTAGTCAACGATCAGCGGCTGGCCTGGGTTGTCCGACAGCTGGAAGTGATTCCGCATCTCAGACGACTCAGAATTCACACGCGCCTGCCCATTGCCATTCCGCAGCGAGTGTGTGATTCGTTGCTGCAATGGTTGGCGGGCACCTCACTCAAAACAATATTGGTCATTCATTGCAACCATCCGCAGGAATTGGATGATCCGGTGTTGGAGTCACTGCAGCGGCTGCGACAAGCGGGCGTAACTCTGCTGAACCAAAGCGTTCTGCTTAAGAACATCAATGACGACGCCGATGTGCTCGTTGCTCTTAGTGAAAGGCTATTCGAAGCCGACGTTCACCCCTACTATCTGCATCTGTTGGACAGGGTGCGGGGCGCCGCCCATTTCTATCTATCTGAAACGCAGGCAATCGAGATACATCAACAAGCAGCGTCCCGGCTGCCGGGATATCTGCTGCCAAGGCTCGTCAGAGAAGTCCCGGGCGCCCGTGCCAAAATGCCGGTAGACGGTTTCATGATATAGTATGCACTTCCTTCCCCCTGATCGTAGCTAGATGGCCAGCAAGGAACCAGTCAGACTTCTGATCCTCGATAGCTCCCAGAACAGTGCAGAAGAATGCATCGTTGTGCTCCGCAATGCCGGCAAGGCAACGCGCGCTCACCAAATCGAATCGGAACAAGAGTTGAGCGCCGCGTTGAAAGAGCAAACGTGAGACTTGTGTCTCGCCCATGCCACTGTCAATGACTTAACTGCCGCAAAGGCTATCCAACTGATCAAACAGATGGAGAAGGACATCCCCTTTATCCTCCTTGCTGACGACAACGAGCTGCAGTCCATCACCGATGGCTTGTCGTTAGGAGCAGATGATGTTGCCCTGGATGATGATGAGAGACTGGTACTGATCATTGAGCGCGAACTGGCAAATCTGGAAGTCCGGCGCAGCAGAAGACGAGCGCAGGCCAGTCTGCGCGAGACAGAGCGTCGCTGTCAGTTATTGCTGGACAGCTCCATGGTAGCGATCGCCTACGTTCACGAGGGGATGCATATCTATGCTAATCAATCTTATCTGGATCTGTTTGGATTCGATGAGATGGAAGATGTGGAGGGCGTGCCGATCATAGATTTGGTCGCGCCAGAAGATCAGGACAGTTTCAAGTCTCTGCTGAAATCATTTGAGGCCGACGCGGTGGAGGAGGAGGAGCTGACTTGTATCGACAGTGAAGGCTCAAAGCTGATGACCCAGATTTCACTTTCATCTGCAAATTACGACGATGAGCCCTGTACGCAGGTTATCTTCAGAAGCATAACCGAGGACAGTGAGTTGGCCGACCGACTGCAAGAGCTCGGTAGCCAGGATCTGCTCACCGGTCTATACAATCGTCAATACTTCCTAGAACAGCTGGCGCGCACCTTCGACCACGTGGTCGAAGGTGGACAGACTTGCATAATCTTCTATATGAGCCTGGTCGAATTTGCCCAGATCAAAACGGACGCCGGTATCGCCAACGCAGATCTGGTGTTGGGGGATATTGCTGGTGTCATTAAGGAACAGGTAGACGATGCCAATCTACTCGCCAGATTCGGTGATGATGTTTTTGCCATGATCTATAAGCAGGGAGATGAGGACGCGGCTGAAAAACTGGGGCAGGAAATCTGCAAGTCCGTCGAGGAGCACCTTTCCGAGGTCGCCGGCAAGACATTCCATTTATCGGTCAGCATAGGTCTTGCGCTGATAACGGAGAATTCACCCAATGCATCGGAGCTCATATCAAGGGCGCATCGCGCATCGTCCTATCCTGAAGAAGGGAACAACGTCCATTTCTATAAATTGGAAGAGGTCGCCGGGTCGGATGGCGATGATGGTGAGGAGAGTTCCGATGCAGCCATCGTTGCCCTCATTGAGAAATCCATTGAGGAGAATACCCTGAAGCTGTTGTTTCAACCGATCATGAGCTTACACGGCGAAAATGATGAACAGTTTGAGGTGTTGCTGCGATTGATCGATGATGACAACAATGAGCTTGTCCCGGCAGCATTCCTGGACCAGGCCCACGAGGCAGGTCTGGCAGAGAAGATAGACCGGTGGGTGATCTTGCAGTCCATAAAACTCCTGTCGGAGCACCGTTCTGAAGGCAGCAAAGCCCGAATCTTCATCAACGTGACCCATGAGACGATCATGGATGATACGTTTCTTCCCTGGGTCAGTGTGGTGTTGAAGGCAGCCCGCCTGTCAAGTGAAGCGATTATCTTCCAGATCCATGAATCGGACGCAGCAACATATCTTAAACAGGCTAAGAAGTTCACCGAGGGGTTGGCGGAACTGCACTGCAAGACCTCGATCAACCATTTTGGTTGCTCGCTGAATCCGTTTAAGACGCTCAAGTTCCTCACTGTCGACTACGTTAAGCTCGATGGTTCTTTTGCGCAGCAGATTGAGGACAGTGAGGAAAAGAAAAAGGATTTGATCGATATGGTCAAGTCGCTGCAATCACAGGCAGTGCTAACGGCGATATCAGGCGTAGAGAGTCCGATGGCTCTTTCGACCCTGTGGGAAGCGGGGCTCAACTATATTCAGGGCAACTACCTTTCATTTCCACTGGAAAATATGCAGTACGACTTTAGCAGCGAGGCCATGTAGCGTCCTGTTCTCAGACCGCACCAAGCGTGCCCCACTAGGCGTGCCCCACTAGTTATCAGTCGAGGCGGTGTGTTCCCCATAGGCGTGCCGATCCCGAATACCCATCAAATAAAGAATACTGTCAAGGCCGAGGGTCGAGATTGCATGTCCGGCAGATTCTTTAACCACAGTCTTGGCATGAAAGGCGATGCCGAGGCCCGCGCTGCTCAACATAAGTAAATCGTTAGCGCCATCCCCAACAGCAATGGCTTGTTGCAGGGACAGGCCCTCCTTGGAGGCAATTTCCGCAAGCAACTCCGCTTTCCTGGTGCCATCGACGATCGGTCCCACCACTTTGCCGGTCAGCTTTCCGGACACTATCTCCAGTTCGTTGCAGAACACGTAGTCTACGCCCAATCTCTTCTGCAGGGCTCTGCCGACAAAGGTGAAACCACCAGATAGAATGGCGGTCTTGTAGGAGAGTTTCTTGAGTATCCTGAAGAGGTCCTCAGCTCCCTCCGTCAGGGGCACGGAAGCGGACAGCTCATGCAGCGCCTCGACAGGCAGACCTTCCAGGAGAGCAACCCTTTTTTTCAGACTCTGCTTGAATTCGAGTCTACCTGCCATCGCCTCTGCGGTGATACGGGTTACCTCATCGCCAACACCAGCTAGACCAGCCAGTTGGTCAATCACTTCCGTTGCAATCAGGGTGGAATCCATATCGAAGGCGATGAGTTTCCGGTTGCGTCGATAGATGGAGTCTTCCTGGACCGCAATGTCCACATCCAGGTCGATGGCTGCGTTCATCAGTTCCATCCGCATGCCGGCCGTATCCCTCGGTTCGCCTCCGAGTGAGAATTCGATACAGGCCCTCGTTCTGTCCTGCTGATGATCCAGTGGAGTCCGTCCTGACAACCTCATTATGCTGTCGATGTTGAGACCATTGTTGTAGATGATTTCGGCAACCTTCGCTATGTGGTCTGCCTTGATCTTGCGGCTCAACAGGGTCAGGATGAACAGCGATCTTTCCTGGTGTGTCACCCACTCCTCATAACTACTTCCCTCAACCGGAGTAAAGCGTACCGTCACACCCAATTCATGGGCACGAAACAGAACATCCTTCAGTAAGGGTGACGATTCTGCCTGCGGCGGAACCCGTATCAGAATTCCCAGCGTTAGGTAGCTGTGTATCACGGCTTGCCCGATGTCCAGGACATCGACATCATAGTCGCCCAGCAATCTGCTGATCGATGAGGTCAATCCCGGTTTATCTTGACCGGAAATATTGATTAAGATGAGCTCATTCATCTTCGTATTATCTCCGAATCGAGGTCAAGATAACACAGCGCCGAACGCCAGCGTGCTGATCCTGTTCATAGCCGAGCTTCGGATATAGACTAGCGCTACAACTCAAAATTTCGTGGCTGAATAATGAATTCGGATCATTGCCATAGATCCCACGTAAAATACTCGCTAGCAGTTATCCTTCTGATAACCGTGCCGCTGATTCTCAGTGTCACCCTTTCCGCAGTGTTTCTGTCAGCTCTGCTGCTGCGCGAGTTGGATGGTCAGGCAGACGATTTCGGACAGACTACAGCCGAATTGCTGGCTGTTTCTTCTGAGGAGTATCTGATAGCAGGCGACCTGCTCAGTCTGAACGTGCTGCTATCGGAACTGGTCACCAAGGGACACTTCAGCCACGCATCCATCTACAGTGCAGATAGCCACCTGCTGGCAGAGGCAGGTAATTCGACGTGGGGGGAAGACAGAGAATATACCGCTGAGATCCACTACCAGGAGTCAATTGCCGGGCACCTGCGCATAACGCTCGCTCACACGGAGCAATCATCCGCTTGGACGATCACAATCATAATAGTCAGCAATCTTCTTCTGATCGCTATTGTTGCCTTGTTGGTTCACAGATCAGGTGACCAAATCTTAACCTTTCTCAATCGCCTGCAGAGTCAAGACAACGGCACGCACGTAGGGGATATGGCACAGCACCACAGCGGCGCGCAGAGCCCAACTGAGCATGACGCGACAGCCTGTCGCTTCAGCGTACTGGTTATCAGGCTCAAGCCCGTTCGTGTGGCACTGCAGCTAAAGCACGTGATGAACCAGGCTATCTCCCTGTACAACGGTGACATCATTCACCAAACAGATGACGAGGTGGTTGTGGTTTATACGGCAGACACTGATCATTGCTTTCAGGCGATCTGTACGGATCTGGTCATACAATCCTTGGCGGATGATCATTTTCCAGGACTTGAACTCGGTGCCGGCATTCACTGCGGAGGGGACCTGGATGACCAGGACGCAATCAAGAAACACGCCATTTACCTCGCCTCACTGGGATATGGAAATCTACTGACCAGCGAGTCCGTTTATTTCAGTGGAGACGTTCAGAAACGGGTCAAGATCTCAGAATTTCACAGCTCTTTGGCCCCAGACAGCAAGGTGTTCGCCATTGAGTCTCTGCAGGACGACTACCAGACGCTGATAAACCGGCAGGCCGTGCAACTCAATCAGAGTCGTTAGCAAAGTTGACGGCTACTGGATCATTCGGTTCGCGCGTCAACCCGATCGACTCTTTGAAATCCTCGTGGCAGTTTCCGACCCCGGCGGGCACGCTCGCCCTGGTATACCTTGAGATCATTGAATTTGAGGGCTATGAACCGCTTGCCGGAATGGATTACCAGTGAATCCTGTTCGGTCAGGATGACCACGGCAGCCATCATCTCAATACGATCCGCTACCCTGGCCGGCGGTATATTCATTATCTTAACACCCTTGCCTTTTGCCATCACAGGTAATTCAGCAACGGGGAACATCAACAGGCGGCCCTCGTTGCTAATCGCGGCTATCCAATCGCTTGCATAGTTGTTGACCAGCACCGGTTGCATGACCAACGCTCCCTTGGGCAGACTCAGAATTACCTTGCCCGCCTTATTCTTGGTCTGCATATCACCTATGGTGGCTACAAATCCATATCCTGCGTCAGATGCCAGCAGGTACTGTTGATCCTTTTCTCCGATAGCCACTCCTTCGAACGTTGAGCCTGACGCCGGACTCAACCGCCCTGTTAGTGGTTCTCCCTGGCCGCGCGCGGATGGTAATGTATGTGCCGCGAGGGTATAAGCACGACCGGTGGAATCCAGAAAGGTGCTATCCTGGTTGGTTCGACCCTTAACTGCGAATTTGTAGGAATCTCCCGATCGATAACTCAGCTCAAGCGGATCCACTTCATGACCCCTGGCCGCACGAACCCATCCTTTGCTGGACAGCACCACCGTAATCGGTTCTGTGGATATCAGATCGGTTTCCCGGAACGCCTGTGCTTCCACCCTCTCTACGATGGGCGACATGCGTTCATCACCAGACATCTCTCCATCGGCCATCAACTCCTTCTTTAGCAGAGTTTTGAGGCGCGCTTTGGACTTGATGGTCTTTTCAATTCCCTTCTGTTCTTCGACCAGATCATCCTGCTCCGCCTTGATCTTCACTTCTTCCAGTTTTGCCAGTTGTCTCAAGCGTAGATCGAGTATCGCGTCCGCCTGTCGTTCGCTGAGCTTGTATTTCTTGATCAGCGCTTGTTTCGGATTGTCCTCGTTACGCACTATCTTGATCACAGCATCGATATTCAGGTACGCGATCATCAGCCCGTTCAATACGTGCAGCCGATCAAGGATCTTATCCAGACGAAACTGCAGACGCTTCAACACGGTTGCAGATCGGAATTTAAGCCATTCCGATAATAGCGTGGTCAGGTTCATAACCTGCGGACGGCCGTCATTGCCGATCAAGTTGAGATTCACGCGGTAGGTACGCTCAAGGTCGGTTGAAGCGAACAGGTGCGCGATGAGGGCCTCAGCATCCACTCTATTCGACCGGAGTACGATTACCAATCGCGTCGGATTCTCATGATCCGACTCGTCGCGCAGGTCCACCACCATCGGCAGTTTCTTCGCCTGCATCTGCGCTGCTATCTGTTCCAGCACCTTGCTGCCGGATACCTGGTGGGGCAGAGCTGTGATCACGATTTCTCCACGCTCCACCGAATATACCGCTCGCGCCCTGATGGCGCCTCTGCCGGTTGTATAGATCTGCAGGATTTCATCCCTACTGGAGATGATCTCAGCGTGGGTTGGATAATCCGGCCCGATGATGTGTTCACACAATTCCTTGACGGTGGATTTTGGTTTTTCAAGCAATCTGATGCAGGCACTGGCCACTTCTCTCAGATTGTGGGGTGGGATGTCGGTTGCCATGCCCACTGCAATGCCGGTGCTGCCGTTCAGCAATATGTTGGGCAATCGCGCCGGCAGTACGGCGGGCTCCTCGAGAGTTCCGTCAAAATTAGTGGCCCAGTCGACCGTCCCCTGCGCCAACTCTGACAGCAAAGTGGCCGCATAACGAGTCAGACGAGATTCGGTGTAGCGCATGGCAGCATAGGATTTGGGTTCATCCGGCGAGCCCCAGTTGCCCTGGCCATCCACCAATGGATACCGATAGGAAAACGACTGGGCCATCAACACCATGGCTTCGTAACTGGCAGCATCTCCGTGAGGATGGAATTTCCCGATCACGTCCCCAATGGTTCGGGCCGACTTGGCATGTTTTGCGTCGGCGTCCAGTCGCAGCTCAGACATAGCGTAAATGATGCGGCGCTGAACAGGTTTAAGTCCGTCTCCAATGTGCGGCAGAGCACGGTCGTTGATGACGTACATTGAATAATTCAGGTACGCGCTCTCCGTGTACTTCAACAGAGAAATCTTCTCTGTTACCCCATAATCAAAGATCTCTGCCATTTCTCCCTTCCCATCCAATCACGATTGCACTCTGTTGTCTTTGACGTCACCCGAGCCATCTGATTTGTTCTGGCATCGAATGTTGGGGCGCTCAGCAGAAGGGGCTGGGCTGTCCTTACCGTAGCAATCAGGCGTAGCGCCGAGGGCCGGGAAGGAGACCCAACGGGGCTCCTGACCAAGTGAGGGTAGCTGGGAGAGCCGCGCGCCGCGAAGGGAAGGACAGCCCAGCCCCTTCTGCGACCAGCCTCGTTAAGACTAAGTGCCATACATGACTCTATCTGCCCTCATCCAATTGTCCACCGTTACCATCTCGCATCCAATCGTTAACTCTCACTGACGCACTAGCTGATCTCTGCGCGGTCGCCCTTCTCCTCCAACCAGCTCTTCCTATCCTGAGATCTCTTTTTCGACAAGAGCATATCTAACAGTTCATCTACGGCTTTGCTGTCATCCATGGACAATTGCACCAGACGGCGAGTGTCTTCCGACATGGCCGTCTCTCTAAGTTGCAGTGGGTCCATCTCTCCCAGTCCCTTGAACCTTTGAATAACCACCTTGCCCTTTTTCTTCTCCGCTGCAATTCGATCCAGGATTCCCTGTCGCTCCTGCTCGTCCAGGGCGTAGAAGACCTCTTTTCCTACGTCAATTCGGTACAGGGGGGGCATCGCAACAAACACGTGGCCTTTTTTTACTAGTGCAGTGAAGTGCTTGACGAACAGGGCGATCAGCAAACTTGCAATGTGCAGTCCATCCGAATCGGCATCCGCCAGTATGCACACTTTGCCATAGCGCAGCCCATCCAAATCGTCAGAGCCTGGGTCAACCCCCACAGCGATCGAAATGTTATGTACTTCCTGAGAGGCCAGAATTTCGTTGGAATCCACTTCCCACGTGTTGAGGATCTTTCCCCGCAGGGGCAGGATTGCCTGTGTTTCCCGGTCCCTCGCCTGTTTGGCCGATCCGCCGGCAGATTCCCCTTCCACCAGGAACAGCTCGCCCTTCATGGCATCCTGACCGGAACAATCGGCCAGTTTGCCCGGAAGAGCTGGGCCGGCGGTTACTTTTTTTCTGGCTACTTGCTTGCCCGCTCTGAGTCGGCCCTGTGCATTAGTAATGGCCAGCTCTGCCAGAGATTCTGCTGCTTCGGTGTGCTGATTCAACCACAGGCTGAAGGAATCCTTCACCACTCCTGACACAAAGGTAACCGCCTGACGCGATGTCAAACGCTCTTTTGTCTGCCCGGAAAACTGGGGATCCAGCATTTTCGATGACAGAACATAACAGCACCGATCCCAGATATCTTCAGACGCGAGCTTTATACCGCGGGGAATGAGATTCCTGAAGTCGCAGAATTCACGCATCGCTTCCAGCAAGCCTGTGCGCATGCCGTTTACATGGGTCCCGCCCTGAGTTGTCGGCACCAGGTTGACATAGCTTTCCGTGATCAGTTCTCCGCCTTCCGGCAGCCATTGCACAGCCCAGTCGACAGCCTCTTCGTTTCCTGCAAACGATCCAACGAATGGATCGAGTGGAATTACCGAATAGCCCTCCGTTTCAGTGTTCAAATAGTCCTTCAGGCCATACTCAAAGTGCCATTCAAAGCTCCTCTCTTCGTCCTTGTTGGCAGTTTCATCTACGAACGATACCTTGAGGCCGGGACACAACACTGCCTTTGACTTAAGCAGATGCTTCAATCTGGGCACTGAGAATTTTGGTGAATCGAAATAGCTGGGGTCGGGCTTGAAGTGGACCAGCGTGCCGGTATTGCGTTTGCCGACTCTGTCCACCACCTTCAATTTTCCGATCTTCTTGCCGTTCTTGAAACTCATGTGGTGAAGTTTGCCGTCTCGTTTGATAAAAACTTCAAATTCAAGAGACAACGCATTGACCACGGAGACGCCGACTCCATGCAGGCCGCCGGAAAACTTATAGTGCTCGTTGTTGAATTTTGCTCCTGAGTGCAGCCGCGACAGAATCAGTTCCACACCTGACAGCTTTTCCTTCTTGTGAATATCCACCGGCATTCCCCTGCCGTTGTCGCTTACCGACATGGATCCATCTTTTCTGAGGGTAACCCTTATCTCATCTGCGAATCCCTCGATCGCTTCATCGATGGCGTTATCGACCACTTCTTGAGCAAGATGATTGGGGCGAGTGGTATCCGTGTACATACCGGGTCTTTTCTTGACCGGTTCAAGTCCGGAAAGTACCTCGATGGAATCCGCTAGGTAGCTCGTAGTGGTCATTAGATTTGCCAATGTCCTATGTCACTGTGAAAACAATGCGATGACTCATAGTCATCCTTCGGAAGCTGCCGATTGACCTCTAGACAGATCCGGTTTGAATTGCACATCGGTGATTCTGGAAATGCCGGAATCTAACTCACCGTTGTTCGATAACCGCAACCAACGATAACCAGGCAACTTGTCATCGATGGGAGATTCCTTGAGTTGTGAGACAAACTGACAGCAGGTCGAGGGGGCAGCCATCAATCTAATGGCGTTGCGCATGCATTCGAATTGCTGATGTATGTGCCCGAACAGGACGACGCGAACAGACGAAAATCGATCGACGATGGCAAAGAAGCGTTCCCCATTTTCGACCATGTGTGGATCCAACCACCGGGAGTTAACAGACGTGGGATGGTGGTGCATCGAAATTATTACATGTTCGGCGTCTGTCGTACTTAGCTCGTGCTCCAGAAACTGCAACTCGTCCTCGGCAAGTCGCCCTCCGACTTCGTTCTCAACGCGCGAGTCCAGCAGCAACAGGCGCCAGTTGTTCAGGTCGATTGCCTTTTCCGCCAGCAGACTTCGGTCAGAGCAGGTCTTCATCACATGGATCGAATCGTGATTACCGGGCAACCAGCTAACGGCTGCGTGGATTCTCTCGACGCCGCTGACAAATCTTTGGTACGCCTGCCTGGAACCATCGTGGGCAATGTCGCCCGTGCCTATGACCAGATCAATGTGTGACTGCTCTTGATGAACAAGTTGCAGTACCGCTTGGTAGGATCTCTCGGTATTTATGCCATACAGGTTTTTTGATTCATCATCAAAAAGATGACAATCAGTCAATTGAACGATGGAGGTATGCATTACTCCTCTTTCATCTGTTGCAGCGACAGACACCGTGGTCGCTTTGTGAAAGATTCAAGGGAGTTGAAGTCCCAACGCAGCAGATTTCTCTTTGCGGTCCAATTGACAGGCAACGAGCGTTGCCTTTTTCTATGCTTCAATCTAACCAAAACTGTCAGTCAAGTTTCAGCCCAGCTTCAACATCACGAGTAGCGGAATTATACCTCCTCTGTCGTGTATTTTCTCTAAGTTTGCGATGTGTTTGTCGGGCGGGCCGACGTCTAGATCCAATCCAGCAGCAAAGGTTCCATGGAGCGCCCGTTGACTAAACAGTGACTGAGCACCTCACCCAAGTGTCTGTTGAGTTGCGCCTTTTCATCGGGATGATACATGGCACGGTTGGGATAATCATATCTTGACTGAAGGTGTCGATGCTGTTCGAAGCTGCTGACTTCAGCAGTTTTCAGATCGTGGTAGACGCGCACCTGTATAGCGGGCCATCGAATCCACGAACTGCAGCTGTCACTGCGTAGGTAGATCGACAGGCAGGTGGTATATTTGAATCGCTCGGTAACGCTGATCTTTACCAGGATGTTCTTCTCTGTTGCCGTTTGGATACCAATCTCACGGCCACCCCTGTCCACAGTGTCATTCAGCATGTTGGGCATCAACTTCAGTAAGCGAATGTAATTGGCATCACATTCGGCCGCCTGATTCACCAGATCTGGGCAATACCGCTTCTTCATCGATACGTCTTCTATTTCACCGGGTTGAGAACTGGACCCGCTTAATTCTAACCACTGCATAGTCATTATAGTAGCAGCATTGTTGATCTAATCCCATCGAGGCCACGGCCAAATTTCAGGCAACGACGCGGCATGCTGTTGCTAGGATGCTGGCTGCCGTTCAGGGCATTCGGGTGGATGAAGAGCTTAACGCCAGGTGGTTCTCGATCAGGGCCACCGTTCGATCGAGTCCGCCGGCGTTCTTCTTCATCACCTTGAGGGCACTGCGCCCCATCTTTTTCCTGACACCGTCGTCATCGCCCAACCGTCCCAGAACATCAACCAGATCCCCGCTGCCATTGACCTCCTCGAGTGCGCCTTCGGCAATGAAACTCTCGGCGATGTCGTGCACATGAAATCTGTGCGGCCCCATGATGATAGGCAATCCAAACGCTGCAGCTTCCATCATATTGTGACCACCTACCGGCACCAGGCTGCCACCGACGAATGCGATAGCGGATATGCTGTAAAAGTAGAGCAGTTCTCCCATCGAATCTACCACCAGGATGTTGGTCTCCTGGCTGCAAACTCCTCCTTGACTATGCCGTATCACGTTGAGGCGGCGGTTCAGACACAGTTTCGTGACCGAGTCGAATCTGTCCGGATGTCTTGGCACGATGATCAGTAACATGTGCGGTAAGCTTGGGCTGATCTTCTCAAATGCGTCGAGCAGTATCTCCTCTTCTCCTTCATGGGTACTCGCTGCAATAAGCACCAATCGATTCGGACCGATTTTTTCACGCAGTTCAGTCTGTCTTTCGCCAAGATCTTCGGGAAGATTTAGGTCGAATTTGATACTCCCTGGTACGCTCAACCTTTCCGGTGACAGACCCAACGACTCGAATCTCCTTGCTTGCGATTCGCTCTGCATGGCGACGTGAGCCATACGATCAAGCATTCCCTTGGTCAAGCCGGCAACTCTTGCATATCCTTCTGCTGATTGAGGCGACAAGCGTCCATTGACCAACAGGACCGGAATGCTGCGTCTATGGCACTGAAAGATAATGTTAGGCCACAGTTCCGTATCGATGAGTATCAGCATTTGCGGGCTTGTCCGATGCAGGAATCGATTCACCATGTCGGGAAGATCATAAGGCGCATAGGTGTGGTGAACAGAGCCGCCAAGTAAGGCGCTGACCCGTTCCGAACCGGTTGGAGTCATGGTGGTGACAACAAATGCCAGACCGGGGTATTTGTCCTGCAGCTTACGGATCAGTGGAACTGCCGCGATGGTTTCCCCGGCGGACACTGCGTGCACCCAAATCAGATTGTCCTCGTCAACCGGTTTGCAAACACCAAAGCGTTCCAGCCAACGCCCTGCATATGCCGGCTCTCTGATGGCTCGCCAGACCAAGCGCAGCAGCACGACGGGAAAGATCAGATAGAAAAGAAGACTATAGAAAAATCTGAACACTCACTTATCCAGACACATTTCAGCTCGCCGCCATGCTAACACAGAGTACGAGCGTATGACGGCTACTGTTATAATGGTGTGCTGCCCACAATTTCAGTGGACTGGCCTGTTTCGTGCGTTACCCGTTCATGAAGCAGCCAAATAGCACAGGAGGCCCGATGCCGCTTCGGATCAATGCAGATATCGCCATCATAGGTGGCGGCATAACGGGTTTGTGGCTGCTGAATACGCTCAGGAATAAGGGTTATCGGGTCATACTGCTGGAAAAGGAGCGTCTTGGCAGCTGCCAAACCAATGCCTCGCAGGGAATGATTCACGGCGGCATCAAGTATACTCTGGGCGGACTCCTGACCAATTCTTCACAGCAGATCGCTGCTATGCCGGCGTACTGGCGCGCTTGTTTGCACGGCGATGGCATACTCGACCTTCAGGATGTCAACATTCTATCGGATCACTACTACATGTGGAGTACAGCCAGTCCTAGCTCCCGACTAACGGCTTTTCTGGGCAGTAAGGTCATCCGTGGGAGAGCGGAGAAGCTATCGCAGCATCAACTGCCAACTGCGTTTGCCGACGCCCGCTTTAAGGGAACTGTGTATCGGCTAAATGATCTCGTCTTGGACGTTAACTCGCTCATCAACTCACTCTACCAGAAACAGAAGGATTGGATTTTCAAACTCGACCCGTCTAATCCCCGTGGTTTTGCCTTAAACCAGGACGGCAGCCTGGCCGGCATAATGTCCGAAGGGGATGTATGTATCGAAGCGAAGCGCTATATATTTGCGGCGGGCGAGGGAAATGAGAAGCTGATCGATTCGTGCGGACTAAAGACACCAAGCATGCAGCGTCGCCCCTTACATCAAGTGTTGGTGAAGCACGGTTATCCACACCCTGTCTACGCCCACTGCATAGATCTAAGATCCGGCAGCAAACCTCGGTTGACGATAACCAGCCATCCGTTTTCGCAAGATTCAAACGTATGGAATCTTGGCGGCGAGCTGGCCGAATCCGGAGTGGATCGGGATGAACATGAACAGATTGCTTACGCCAAATCTGAACTGTCGGCAACGCTGCCGTGGATTGAACTGCCAAATGCCGAATGGAAAACAGTCAGAATCGATCGTGCTGAACCGTCGCAGTCGGAGCACAATCGTCCGGACAACCACTATGTTAAGTCCATTCTCAATATACTGATCGTCTGGCCGGTGAAACTAACCTTGACACCCAGTCTTGCCGAAGAAGTCGAAGCGGTCATCGCTGCAGAGAAGATTGAGCCCAATTCCAATCAGGACCGGAGTGAAGGAATGAACATACCTTCGCTGCCTAGATCCTCGCCCGTCATTCCGCTCTGGCGGTCACTGTTCAGCTGATCATCACATGCACAACCGTCCAATCTCCGATACAGGCGTTCATGTTTCCCCGGTTGGTCTGGGCACAGTCAAGTTTGGCAGAAATACGCATGTGAAATATCCTCAGAAGTTCCAGATTCCCAACGACAGGTCCCTGGCGAACCTGCTGGCAACGGCTCGAGAACTGGGCATCAATCTGCTCGACACTGCACCCTCCTACGGTACCAGCGAAGCACGTCTGGGGCAGTTGCTCAAGCAGGAACGAAGGGAGTGGGTGATCTCATCCAAAGTCGGCGAACAATATCTCGATGGTGTGTCAAGATTTAGCTTCGGCGGTGACGCCGTCAGAAAGAGCGTTGAAACCAGTTTAGCCATGCTGGCTACCGACTACATCGATATCGTACTGGTGCATTCCGATGGCAATGAGCGCCATATCATCCGCGAGTTGGATACACTGGACGCTCTCAGCCGTCTGAAAGACCGGGGAACTATCAGATGCTTTGGAGTCTCCAGCAAATCAGTGGAGGGTGGTCTGCTGGCTCTTGAACACAGCGATCTTGTCATGGTGACCTACAACTTGAATTACACGGCTGAAGAGACAGTCCTGAACCAGGCACTTGCCACCAACAAGGGGGTCTTCATCAAGAAAGCGTTGGCTAGTGGCGCTCTATCTCAGGCTGAGAATAGGGAGGGTGCTTTAGAGGATGCCCTGTCATTTGCCTGCAAACATCCGGCAGTCACTTCCGTGATTGTTGGAACCATTGACGGAAATCACTTGCGGGAAAATGTTGCCATTGTCGACAGGAATATGAACCCGTAGTTAGTACTAAGGCCACGTGATTGTGGGACAGTACACTAGCTATAACCCATCTACAATTCACGGATCTTCTCGACCAGGTCACTGGTCGAGCTGTGATCCACAAATTTGAGCACCTTTACATCTCCGTTGTAGCGCTTCACAATATCTGCGCCGACCACTTCTCCAAGTTTGTAGTCGCCCCCTTTGACGAGTACTTCCGGTTTGATCCTGTCAAGCAGCCTTTCCGGTGTGTCTTCAGAAAAGGGAACCACCCAATCGACCGACTCCAACGCGGCTAGAATGATCATGCGCCTTTCCACCTGGTTGATTGGGCGGCCCTCACCCTTGAGTCGCCTGACAGATTCATCATCATTGACGGCCACGATAAGTCTACTTCCCAAGGTGCGCGCTTCAGATAGGTAGTCAACGTGTCCCGCATGCAATATGTCAAAACAACCATTGGTGAAGACTATTTTTTCGCCATTGCTGCGGGCGGATTCGACTGCAACCACGAGTTGCTCTTCAGATAACACTCCCTTTTCGAAATCAAATTCAGCAGCCACTTCATGACGAAGTTCCGGCGCACTGATGCTCACCGTGCCGGCATGCGTAACCACCATGCCGCCTGCAATATTAGCTAACGCAATTGAGTCTACCAGGGATTTCCCCGCAGCCAGGGAAGCTGCCAGAACGGCGATGGATGTGTCCCCCGCTCCGGTCACATCAAATACTTCCCTGGAACGGGCTGGGAAGTGCATCTCCTGCATGCCAGGTCGTATCAGAGTCATACCCTGACCGCCCTGTGTCACCAAGAGCGCCTCGATCTGATGGTCCCTGATAAGCCGCTCACTCTTTTCAGCCATCTCTTTCTCTGACTGCCAAGGGCCGATCGCCTTTTGCAGTTCCCTGCGATTGGGTTTAACGACCATTGCGCCACGATAGACGCTGAAGTCTTTGAACTTCGGATCCACCAGGACCGGAATCTGTCTGCTGTCTGCAAGGGAGATAATTGACTGGGGGTCGGTCAGTGTTCCCTTGTCATAGTCGGAGAGAATGATCGTGTCTACTTTGTCAATGCAATTCTCCATGCGGCTCAGAATCTCTTCGGAATCGAGACTCATGTTCGTTTCAAAATCTGCACGTAACAATTGCTGATTACGGCTGATTATTCGAAGCTTTGTGATGGTTCGAGATTCAGCCGTACTGGGCAGGTCACAGATGACACCCGATGTTTCTAATTTGGCCTGCAGCATCTTGCCGGCCTCGTCCCTGCCCACCATGGCGATGAGTACCGAGGCGCTGCCCAGAGCCGACAGATTTAGCGCAACGTTAGCCGCGCCTCCCGGTCTGTGTTCAATTTCATTCACCTTGATCACAGGCACGGGTGCTTCCGCAGAGACTTCGGTCGCATCACCATGCCAGTAACGATCCAACATGGCATCACCGACGATCAGCACACGGGTATTGCTGAATCCAGGAATCTTCAGGCTCATTGCGCACCTCGATGAACTGCCAGCCATCATATCACAGGCCCTCACCCCGCTCCTCTTACGGGTCGCCGCTCGATTCTGGCAGGCTAGAGTCATTCTGGATATCGCGGTAGAATTCAGCGTCTCTTCTCTCAACCGGCAGTCTGGTGTCCAGCCCACAAAAACAGGAAAACTACGCCGATTTCTGGCACCCCAGGTATTGGATAACCTGGTTGGGTTTCTGCACAGCTTGGCTGATTACCCGATTGCCCTACCGGCTTCAACTCCAAATAGGCAGCAGTATCGGTCGGATTGGTTATCATTTGGCCAACAGTCGTCGCCACATTGTCGAAGTGAACATCTCCCTCTGTTTTCCTGCACTGCCTCCTGAAGAGCAGGATCAGCTGGTGAGAAAAGTATTTCGATCCAGTGGCATCAGTATTGTCGAGACCGCGAATGCATGGTTGCGGAATCCTCGGGATTTCCTCCCTCGGGTATCCATCACAGGTCTACACCATCTGGAAAACACCCTAAAGCAGGGCAATGGTGTTCTTTTGTTGGGAATGCACTTTTCAACCCTTGATCTGTGCGGGGCGGTCCTCGCCACGTATGTTGAATTTGACGTTATGTACAGGCGCAACAAGAATCGACTGCTTGACCTGATCATGAAGAAGGGCAGGCAGAAGAACTTTCCAAAGGCCATCAACCGAAACGATATTCGAGGAATATTGAACAGCCTGAAACAGGGTCATGCAGTGTGGTATGGTGCCGATCAGGACTATGGCAGAAAGCACTCGGTGTTTGCTCCCTTCTTTGGGATTCAGGCTGCTTCCATCACCGCGACAGGACGATTCGCATCGATGACGCAATCACCTCTGATACTGTTTACACATTTCAGGAACGAGGGTGGATCCTATCGGATTGAGCTGAGCGAACCCATCGCGGATTTCCCCAGCGGCGATGAGGTCGCCGATGCCAGCTTCATCAATCAGTTGGTTGAGCAAGCCGTCCTTAAGCAGCCGGATCAGTACTGGTGGTTGCACAGACGATTCAAGACTCGACCGGAGGGCGAGAGCAGACCCTACTGAGACATGAAGAGATTGAGTAAGAACGAACTGCAACGATTCGTTCAGGAAAACCAGTTACTCTTGGGTACGCTGGCAAGACCTGGGTTGATGCTGACGTCAAATCAGCAGGTCGTTAAGTTCTTCTACCCGCGCAAATTCATTTCCACATCTCTTTTCATCCCTCAAGCCAAACGATTCCGTTCGAACAGTATGAAGCTCAAACAGCTTGGGATAACAGCTCCCGACGTCAGTGAGTTGATATTCTGTCCCGACGTACCGGTTCACATGGCTGTCTACCCATATCTGAAAGGCGATGACTTCAGGATATTGTGCTCGAAAAACGACTACCTGTGTATTGACAGGCTGCCTGCATACATTGCCTTGTTACACGCAAAGGGTGTCTATTTCAGGGCAATCCACCTGGGTAACATTCTACAACTGGATGAGAACGAGTTGGCGCTCGCGGACATAACAGATCTGACGGTTCGGTCAGATCGGCTAACGATATTTCAGAGGGCCCGAAATATCGCTCACCTTTTCGATTCCACAGAGGACAAGCAATTGCTGGTCGAATACGGTTTGAGACGTTTCCTCAACAGCTACTACCTGTCAGCAAATCTGTCAGATGGAAACATCAAGTGGCTGGAACGGCGACTCAAAATGGGTCTTTCAGGTGATCTAAAATCCTATTCATAGCATGCCGTCTTGCCACGCTGCCAAGCGCAACAATCACTCTCGAGCAAGCAGTGCGGAGTGGGGTAGCCAAACGTGCCGGCGCTACTTTCAATCCACGTATCGGCAAGCCATTGCCGAGTATTTCCTGGCGGCTACTCAGCCAAATTCGTCAGTAGGCCCATCTGCCAGAACTTGCCATGAAAGGCTGCACTGGAGAATTCCTTATTCAAGTGCAGATAAGCCAGTTCGACTTGCTGCTCCCGGTCGGCTGCTGTCTGCTTGCGGGCCTGTACCATCTTCAAAGCAAGGTCGTCCACGTCACCCACCCTGAAAAGAGATCCTACATCCCCCACGACCTCCTCGGGACCCTTCGCGTCACTGCTGATGATTGGGACCCTCGCCAGCATGGCTTCCAGTAGCACCAAACCAAAGGCTTCTCTCTCGCTTGAAGTCAATACAAAGACATCCATTGCTTTCAAATACTTAGCAGCATCTGGCAGATGTCCCAGAAAAAGCACGCGATCGTTTATCTGCAATTCGTAGGCCAGTGATTTGAGCTCTGATTCTCGGCCGCCACTACCAATCAACACCAGAATTGAATCGTCAACATTCGCCTTGGCAAACGCCTCTAGTAACGTACGGTGATCCTTTTTCCCAACTAACCGACCGACCGTGCCGAACACAAATCGGTCATTGTTGAGGCCGAGAGCCTGACGCGCTGTGGCACGGCTCTTCAATTGGCCTTCAGAATTCAGCAGGTCCAGGCCGTGGTGCAATACAAACACACGGTTTTGCTGCCTGAGTGATGGGCAGGCTGTCAGAATGTCGTCCCTTACCGAATTGGATACAGCAATGATCTTTATCTTCCGGCGCCAGAACGTTAAGAAGAGATGTCGGGTAATTCGGTTAAATACGTGATGCTCATGTGCTACGCCGAGCAGCAGCGGTATGGAAACAAAGTAGCTGATTACGCCGGCAAGATAGATGGCTTTGTACCGGTGAGCGATTACGACGCTGAATCTCTCCTTCTGACACAATCGAAGCAGCCGGAAAATAGCCTTGAACTTTATCCCTCGCAGAGACCCCTTGCCAAGCAGGAAAAACAAGACTCTTTCACCACCTGTCTTTCCCTCAACTCCTTCGACAGGATCTCCCCTTAGATATACAGTTGTAACGGCGTAACGATTGGGATCGAAGAGTCGGACATATTTTGCGCAGACGGATGGGAACGGACCCTCTTGGTCGTGGGAGATCTGCAGCACCTTGGTTCTGTCCACTGCTTATTCGGCTTTCGTAACCAACAGGTTTTCCAGGAAAAGATACTTGAGATCAGATCCGAAGAACATGTTGAGAGCATCCTTCGGCGAACAAACCATCGGCTCCCCCCGGCGGTTCATCGATGTGTTTAGCACAGCGCCATCGCCCGTGAGCTTTTCCATCTCTTTCAAAAGGGCGTAGTACTTTGGGTTTGTTTTTTCATCCACCACCTGCACTCTGGCGGTGCCGTCCTCGTGCACGACCTCGGGAATCCTGCTCTTCCATTCTTCCGAAACATCAAAGGTGATGGCCATAAACGGTGCAGGCTGATCGGTCTGAATTACGTCGTTGGCAATGGTATCCAAAATGCTCGGACAAAAAGGGCGCCATCTTTCACGAAACTTGATCTGCTCATTGATCCGGTTAGCGATTCCCTTATAGCTTGGACAGCCGAGAATGCTCCGACCACCCAGAGCACGAGGTCCAAATTCCATCCTTCCCTGACACCAGGCAACCGGGTTTCCCTTCACCAGCAGCTGAGCGGTCTTCTCAGCGACGTTGTCGATTACTTCAGACTTCGTTTTCTCCGGGTGAATCTTGCATGCTTCGATACACTCTTGCAACGAGTACTCGGGACCCAGAAAGACATGAGTCATTGGTTCGACTGGAACACCTCTCGCCTGACTAGCAAAAGAAGCTGCGCCAACAGCCGTGCCTGAATCACTTGCTGCCGGTTGAACGAACAATTCTTTCACGTACGGCAGTTTTACGATCTTTTGGTTGAGCTTGACATTCAGAGCACTACCCCCTGCAAACACCAGCTTTCCTGTCTCTCTGAGGATATCACCCAGGTAGAAGTCCAACAGTTCTATGGAGATCTCTTCAAAGAGTTTCTGCATCGACGCGGCATAGTGCGTGTAAGGATCGTCTGCGAAATCTCCTTTTCTTCTCGGACCCAACCAGTCGACCAGATCCTGGCCAAAATAGAATCCCTTGCTTCCTTCTTTATATCTTCTCCATCCGACCGTATTGACCATCCTGGTGTTGACTCTAATCTCTTTCCCGTCAAACTCGATCAGTCGAGACAGGTCATGTAAGTCGGGATCACCATACGGTGCCATTCCCATTACCTTGTATTCACCATCCAACATTTCAAAACCGAGATACTCGGTAAATGACCCGTAAACCTGGCCCAGAGAGTCAGGATCGTAAAACTCCTTTATCTTGCGTATCTTTCCGTTTTCACCACAACCGAAAAACGTGGTGGCAAATTCGCCTTTCCCATCGATGCCTAATATTGCGGTTTTTTCTTTGAATCCGCTTAGGTGGTAGGCGCTGCTGGCATGGGCAAGGTGATGCTCGACCGAATCAAACTCTATTCTGTTCCACGATATTCCGAGATGCTCAAGCACTCTCTTAACTTTTCTGACATTGCGACGATAGTGTCTGTTACCGTTGAATATGGCGCCCAGTGACCTATCCGGCGAATACAGGTAGCGCTTCGCATAATGCCATCTGCCTTTTGAAGCTAAGCTTATCTTGGCATAAGGAAATGCTACTACATCAACATCGTTAGGTTTGATGCCCGCATATTTCAAGCAGAATTGAGCGGAATGAATAGGGAGTTTATTCTTGGCATGTTTTTCCCTGATGAATCTCTCTTCCTCGGCTGCGGCAACAAGTTTACCGTCAATGTAGAGAGCTGCTGAGGGATCATGTGTCAGGGCGCCTGACAAACCCAATACTGTTAGAGACAAGCTGATGGCCCCTGGCAAATGCACAAGAGCGTATTCTAGCTTATTTGCAGAAACCCCGCCTCACCCGTTGGGCTGGTCGCCCTGGCAATCATCCGGCCGATTCTGTTAGATAGTCGCTTGTTGGTTTTTGCAGCAGGCGTGCGAACTGATTACTGAGATTCGGATATTCAGCCCAGTTATCCTGAAATCGATGCATATCCTTTCCAAATGCTCGCTGAAAAGAATGCTCCCACTTGTGCTCTTTCATGTCGTCAAGGTCGATAATGACCGGACCCGTTGCAGCCATCAGAAAGTTGCTGGCTTTCAGGTCACCGTGGGATATCTTGGCTTCACTCATATCGTGCAACAGCGCCACTATCTGTTCCATCTCGCCGTTGGGTTGATCTTTGCTTGCCAGACATCCAATCGCATCAGGTGCATCGACAAATTCAGATACAAAAAAGGCGGCTATGCGCAAGGGCCCAAGACGTCTCTCCATCATTGCTACCGGCTTCATCGCTGGGATACCCAGGAACGCCATCCGATGTGCATTACACCAGGATGTCCAAGCCCTGCTTCTGCGCATTACCCGTTTGATCCCGTGCCAAACATTCTTGATGTTGTACCGCTTAATGACTAACAACTTGCCTGATATGTCAACCAGAGCGACTGTTGAGCTATTACCATCTTTCAGCAGCTTGCCACTGCTGATTGACGCATCCGGATCTGACATGAGCTGCTGCATCGGTTCCGTATATGCAGATCTTTCACACACTTGGTAGCTGAAGAAATCTGATCTGCACACGAACCTGGTACATTCTCTGAACGTTTTGTCCAAGTAGAGTTTCTTTCGCGTACTTCTTCGCTTCTGAATCTGGCGTAGCAATCTATCGTTTCTGGACGATTCGCTTTGCCATTGTCGGGTGCTTTCATAAACAGGGAAGACCTGCCTCACCAGTTCATCATCCTTGGCGTAAAACTGGGCAAAGAACAGCGCCAGATTAGCCATGCACCTGGACTCGGAAATATTCTCTCCTCGATAACGAGTTTCCACTCCGCCACCATCGATTGTATGAAGATTGCCTTCGCAGAGAAGAAAGTTCGCGAGGTGAATATCCTCTTGGTATATCCCCGCGTTATGCAGTCGTGCCATCGTTATCATGACGTTGGAGAGAATGTCAATTCTCTCTGCTTCAGTTGCTGGCCCCTGCCACAAGTCGTCAAGTCCGACAGCTTCATTGAGGTATTCGAAACCCAGTACGCGAGCATTGCGATCTTCGAGGTAACCAACCCATCTAAGCTGCGGGGTCCGAACCCCGGCTCCGGCTATCGCTTCAATACCTTGTCGCTCTTTGGTCAGGTGCCGGTCGCGGGCGCGATCGAGAAACACTTTTACTACGACAGATTCACCGTCACATTCCCCCTGTGCAACCAACCTTTTGGTGGGCAATAGGCGCAGTATGCTCCGGCATACAACTTTCTTGATTCCCTCAGCGGTAACCACTTTGAGTTCGAAGGGAAGGTCGATGTCACGTCTGGCTGCGATTATCTCGGTGGCTGATAGTTGCTGGTGCATCCTCTTGATTCCTACCCCTTCCCATTCTTCTTTGCGCTTCCGTGCAAACAACTCCACTGGGGTTTAGTTTTATTCCCTGCCTTCAAAAAAAGCCAGGATTCTCTTAATCAGGTTGCGATCACCTGATCCGATATGACTGTGATTTCTATACTTGAGGAAGAAGCTCAATCTGTCGACGCGACTCAGTTGATTCTTGGCAACTTTGTCAAGACAGGCAAGATCTTTAACGATTCCTCTTGTCAGCATTGGACCAAATGAATGCCGACCCTGAGGACAGTCGATGAAATAGACCTTGGGGTCCCTCAATCTTGTTACCAGAATGTTTCGCCACTTCAGATCATTGTGAACAAATCCATGCTGATGCATGGTGCGAACATATCCGGACAGCTGATCAAGAACCTGATCAATCCACCTATGATCGTTCAGCAATTCACTCCTCATTTTAGCCAAACTGTGGAGGTCTACTGTCCCCGTTACTTCCTCAGTTACCAGCGCGCCTCTGTGGGAAACGTTATATCCTACTTCTTCACCATAGGCAACCACCGGAGGGGTGGGTATGCCAATTACTTTGAAGAGCTGCAGGTTTTCCCACTCGGCTCTCACTCTGCTTCTACCCACATATCTACGCAGGTGCTTTCCGGCGCGCTGATACTTCTTTACGTAGAGTCTGCTCATAAAGTTGTTAAGAAGGTTAAGACCCCATCGCCCAGCCAGCCAACCCGGAAGCTGGGTTCTTCCTGCACCAACCTGACAATATAGCAAGGGTGTGTTTCAGACAATTCAGAAACAATATGCCA
>PVBE010876750.1_pt1 | contig 70901 bp, 70 predicted proteins | sample 1631181 | NCBI WGS metagenome assembly PVBE01 (sample SAMN08397723, study PRJNA350692) | Marine metagenome, whole genome shotgun sequencing project. | isolation source: water | place: Pacific Ocean | collected 2012-04
CTCTCGAGGATGACCAGGTCGCCTCGGTTGAGCGTGACGTTGGCCTTGCCCGGCAATTGATATGTCTCGCCCGCCGTGGTGATGATGTTCACTTGAAAAGCCGATCCCGCTTGACCGCCCTGCAACCCATAGGGTGGAATTTTTGCTCTTTCGAACATGCTGGTCAGCGAAATGTCATCTTCGGTTATCAGATATTCGCGGTGCAGTCCGTCGCCGCCTCGATGTTCGCCGCGGCCGCCGGATCCGCGGCGCAGCTTTTGGTATGCGATCTTAACCGGATATTCCGCTTCGATGACTTCCGCCGGCGTATTCATGACATTGGACATGTGTACCCTTAGAACCGGCATGCCATCACGGTCGTGTCGGGCGCCTTCGCCGCCGCACTATGGCAGGTAATAATACCACTATTTGCGCTCGGAGCCGCTTCTTAACAGCCGACTAATTACCCGCCCCCGACGGTCCCGTCAGGGCCAGGTGTTAGCCTTGTTCATTATGAAAAAATAACGGGCCCAATTCCAGATCCTGGCCTGGCCGGGTCAATTCGCCTACCCGCAGCATCACCACATCATTGATCAATAGTGGCTCAGCTTCAGGTGGTGCCCTTCGATTAACGCGGTGCGATCACCATGGTCATTTGGCGGCCTTCCATCTTGGGGAATTGTTCCACCTTGGAGACGTTTTCGAGATCGTCGCGCACACGCTCGAGGACCTTCAGACCCAAATTCTGATGCGCCATTTCCCGGCCCCGGAAACGCAAGGTCACCTTGACCTTGTCGCCTTCGCCCAGAAACTTGTTCATGGCCCGCATCTTCACATCATAGTCATGATGGTCGATGTTGGGCCGCATCTTGATCTCCTTTACCTCGATGACCTTTTGTTTCTTGCGGGCTTCGTTGGCTTTTTTCTGCGCCTCGTACTTGTACTTACCATAGTCGAGGATCTTGCAGACCGGCGGCTTTGCCTCTGGCGCGATTTCCACCAGATCGAGACCGGCATCCTCGGCGCGGTCCAGGGCATCGTCAAGGCTGACAACGCCTACGTTCTCTCCCGTTTCGTCAACCAGTCGAACGGAATCGGATTCGATGCGTTCGTTTATGCGCGGCCCGGATTGGGCGGGCGGTGTATTCGGATAAAATCGGCGAGCGATTGTCGTAATCTCCTTATTGTTCGTTTCACCCGGCGGCCACATTTGGAACCGCCACAGCATATGTTCCTCGTTACGAATTCCCGTAACAATGGCTACATAATAGTAATTACTTGATTAATAAAGCATCCATTTCACTTGGTGATCAAGTCGATAATCCGGCCCGGGCAGGAATGGATATCAGGCATCGGATCAAGCACTGGGTGCGGCACCTTCCTTAGACAGTGCGGCAATGGCATCGGCCAGGCCAACCACCTGCTGACCCTTGTCGCCCAGGCGGCGCAGGGCGAGGGTGCTCTCCTCCGCCTCGCGCTGGCCAATGGCGGCGATGACCGGCACCTTGGCCAACGAATGTTCCCGCACCTTGTAGCCGATTTTTTCGTTGCGCAGATCCAATTCGACTCGCAAACCTGCCGCCCGCATGGCCCGGGCCACTTCCTCGGCATAGCCGTCGGCGTCATTGGTAATGGTGGCCAGGACCACTTGCACCGGCGACAGCCACATGGGCAGGCGGCCCGCGTAATGCTCGATCAAAACGCCGATGAAGCGTTCGAACGAGCCCAATATGGCCCGGTGCAGCATGACTGGCCGGTGGCGGGCGTTGTCCTCGCCCACATATGTAGCATCCAGGCGCTCTGGAAGGACAAAATCGACCTGCAGGGTGCCGCACTGCCATTCCCGTCCGATGGCGTCACGCAGCACGAACTCCAGCTTTGGGCCATAAAAGGCGCCTTCGCCCGGGTTCATGGTAAAGGGCAGGCCGGTTGACTTCAGTGCCGTCATCAAGGCGTCCTCGGCCTGATCCCAAACCGCATCCTCGCCGGCGCGCACAGGCGGCCGGTCGGCGAATTTCACATGCACCTCGTCAAAGCCCAGATCCTTGTAGATGGAGAGCAGTAGGTTACAGAAAATCTGACTCTCGGAAGTGATCTGGTCCTCGGTGCAAAAGATATGCGCGTCATCCTGGGTAAAGGCGCGCACCCGCATCAGACCATGCAGGGCGCCGGACGGCTCGTAACGGTGACAGGAACCGAACTCGGCCAGCCGCAGGGGCAGATCGCGGTAGCTTTTCAAGCGCTGGCGATAGATCTGCACATGGCCGGGGCAGTTCATGGGCTTCAGCGCGAAGATCCGCTCTTCCGATTCCGTGGTGTACATATGTTCGCGGAATTTTTCCCAATGTCCGGATTTCTCCCACAGGGTCCGATCCACCAGTTGTGGCGATTTAACCTCGAGATAGTCGCCATCTTCAAGGCGTCTGCGCATATAGTGCTCCAGGCCGCGATACAGGCTCCATCCCTTGGGATGCCAAAACGGCATGCCGGCGGCTTCTTCCTGGAAATGGAACAGGTCCATCTCCCGGCCCAGGCGGCGGTGGTCGCGCTGTTCGGCCTCTTCCAGACGGTGCAGATAGGCCTTTAATTCCTTTTTGCTGCGCCAGCAGGTGCCGTAGATCCGCTGCAACATCTCGTTGCGGTGGTCGCCGCGCCAATAGGCCCCGGCAATTGACATCAGCTTGAAAGCGTCGTTGCCCAGCTTGCCCGTCGAGGGTAAATGCGGGCCCCGGCACAAATCAATGAAATCGCCTTGGCGATAAACCGTAATGGTCTCGTCCTCGGGGAGATCGCCGATGATCTCTGCCTTATAGTGCTCACCGATTGATGCAAAATAATCGATCGCCTTTTGCCGCTCCCAGACCTCGCGCTCGATGGCTTCGTCGCGGCCGACAATTTCGACCATGCGTTTTTCCAGGGTCACCAGGTCTTCAGGCGTAAAGGGCTCTTGCTTGGAGAAGTCATAGAAAAAGCCGTTTTCGATCGACGGTCCGATGGTGACCTGAATTTCCGGCCAGAGCTCCTTGGCCGCCTCGGCCAGTACATGGGCGCAATCGTGGCGCAGGATGTCCAGTGCCTCGTCGCTCTGCCGGGTGATGATCTCAAGCTGGGCATCCGCCTCCATCGGCAGACGCAGATCGGCCAGCTCGCCGTCAATGCGGGCCACGATGGCGGCCTTGCGCAGGCCGGGACCGATGTCGTTGGCGACCTGTTCCGCCGTTACCGCGCCGTCATATTGGCGCACTGTTCCATCGGGTAATGAGATGGCAACCATGTTCAAACCATTCTGTGCAAAAAAACATCGAATTCGCCGCTTTTAGCAGCGTGAGCGCAACTTAGGCGGAATGGCTGTACTGTCAAGCGGCGGCTTGCATTGCGGTAAAACAAGCGCTCATAATACGATTGTGAGCAATAATTTTCTGCAATCCGCAAAACCGGTTTTACTACGCCTGGAACAACGCGGTAACGCCTCCAGAATCATGGCCATAGCCGTCTTACTAGAGAGAGAAGTCGCGTTTGCATTTCTTGAACCCGGCACAACGAAGAACCCGTACACTTTGTCTTTTGAGTTGCTTCTGTTGCTTTTGCCGGGACCTCTAACATTCGCGATTGGGATGCTGTGGTACAAAGCTTGCGAAATGAACCACTTCGCCACCGGAACATCGTTTCAGGGGCTATCATTCCGCATGAATGCCTCGGTTTGGAATTTGACGAGCCTAGTTTGCATAAACGGCCTGATCATCCTGTTTACGCTGGGCTTTGGACAGCCTTTCGTGCAGCTGCGGACCTTTCGCTATTTTTGTAAGCATCTGACCGTCATGGGCGAGATTAATGTCGACTGGGTTCAGCAGTCCCACGAGGAAAAACCAAGCCTCGGTGAGGGCTTGGCCGATGCTTTTGACTTGGGCGCGGTCTGAGCCGTGATCAGCGGCAACGAGGAATTCAATGACGGCAAAACGGCGGCGCGGCACTGGGTCACGGTGCAGCTTGACACCGATGGCTTGCGCATAACCTCGGACGCGGATGTAATCGAACGGCATTGGCCTTTTGAAAAGCTGCGCGCCGTTGAGGCACCGCGCGCAGGGCAGTCCTTGCGCCTAACCTGCGAAACCGATCCCGATGCACGCATGCGCCTGAGCGATCCCGTCCACATATCAGCGTTGCGGCGACAAGCGCCGCAGCTGTTCTTGACCGGGCTAGCCCACCCGAACGTTCGCCGGAACGCAAGCATCATCGTCTTGGTGTTGGTGCTGCTCGGGCTGCTTCTATGGCAAGGCCTACCCCGGTTGTCCGTGCCGATCGCCCGGATGATTCCGTTGGCTTGGGAGCAGGATATTGGTCTGGCCTTTCGGGCCCGGTTGCTGGGTGGCGCCAAGGTATGTGACGGCGGCGCGGGAACAGCAGCTTTGTCTGAACTGACGGGGCACCTGACCGCCGGGCTGGCGGTGGCACCGGAGATATCTGTCATGGTCGCCGACCGCGATATGGTTAACGCCTTTGCCTTGCCCGGTGGCCACATCGTCATATTTCGCGGGCTATTGGCTAAGGCTGAAAGTGCGGACGAAATTGCCGCCGTGCTGGCCCATGAAATCGCCCATGTCAGTGAACGGCACCCCACGCAAATGGCGTTGCGCGTCATGGGCATCGGCATGCTTGCCAAGCTGCTGACGGGCGATGGCTCAACCCTGGTCGAATTGGCAAGCGAGGTCGGTGGCGCCTTGCTGCTGCTGAGCTATAGCCGGGACATGGAGCGCCAGGCGGATGCTTCCGGGCGGCAGCTGTTACGGCGGGCTGGGCTGTCGATCTCCGGTATGTCGAGCTTCTTCACCCGCCTGCGTGAAAACAAGGCGGCGGAAATAAATTTGCTGCACGGCTATTTCAGCAGTCACCCTCCGCTGGGGGAACGCATCGCCGGGACGGATGGAAATGACGCCAGACAGCCGGCGCTCAATGCTGAAGCCTGGCAGGCCCTAAAGACTATCTGCGATTAGATCCCAAACACGGTCCGGCGTCAGCGCCGCCAGATCAGGCTCACGCAAGGTGCGAACCCTGGCGCCGCGCGGGGCGCAGAGATCTGGATCAGATCCAGCCGAGAACAATACCACCGATGGCACGCCGGCGACGGCGGCGACATGCATGGGGCCGGTGTCATTTCCGATCGCCAGTTTTGCATCACGGGCCAGGACGGTCAGATCCTCTATGCTCGTCTGATCGGCGAGGTCGCGGATACCGGGGCATTGCGCCGACAGCACGCCGGTCAGATGGATTTCATCCCGTCCGCCGATCAGCACCGGCTGGATATCGACGGCCAACAGCCGTCGGCAAAGTTCAAGATAATAATCCGCTGGCCAGCGTTTGCCCGGGCGATGCACCGAACCGCCGGGCACCACTAGGGCATAGGGCATCTGCAATTCAAAGCGGGTGGTATCCGCCTCGACCCAATCAAGATCCGGCGCTGGCACGTTTGCGATCCCCGCCATGGCCAACTGCTCGGCCTGGCGTTCCAGGGTATGCATCATATCACGACCGGGGTTGTCATGCGGGTGCGAGGCACCGGACGCGATGCCTGACCAGTCCGGGCGCCCGGCCCCAAGGTAGCTGCAGAAGAAGGCACGCAGATACAGGCTGGAACGGGACGAGGTTTGCAGATCATAGACCCTAGTGAAACCGGCCCCGCGTAGTCTGCGGCGCAGATGCAGCCAACCCATGAATTGATGCCAGCGCGGCCGGTGATCCTGCCAAACCCGGTCGAACCAGGGGCAGCCGTGCATGAACATGGCAAAGGCGGGAGCGGTCAGCAGGGTGATCCGGGCCTTTGGGTGGTGCGCACGGATTGCCTTGAATGGGCCAGTGGATTGTACTAGATCGCCCAGGGCGCCATGACGGATGACCAGAATTTGTTCGTCCGCCATGGTAATCAATTCAGCCCAGCAGGGATTGATAGACGGCCAGGATACGCTGACACATCAGGGTCACGGTAAAATTCTGCTCTACATTGTCGCGGCCACTGGCCGCCATGGCCTCGCGCTCCGCCTGGTTCAGGCTCAAGGCTCTCTCCAGGGCGGCGGCCATAGCCTCGGGCTCGTTGGGCGGCACAAGCCAGCCGTTTTTACCGTGCCAGATGGTCTCGCGGCTGCCGCCATGATCGGTGGCAATCACCAGGCGGCCCATTGCCTGAGCCTCCACCGCGATGCGGCCGAAGCCTTCCGGATGGGTCGAGGCGGACACGACGACATCGGCTAGCATGTAGGCCGCCGCCATGTCGTTGCAGTGATCCACGACGCGCAGCACGTGGTGTATACCCCGGCGACGCGCCTGTTTCTCTAATTCGTCGCGGTAGGCCGTGCGGCCCTGATCGCCGCCCACCAGGACGCAGCAAATATCCTTTCGGCCCAGGATCGCCAAGGCCTCGATCAATACGCTCTGCCCTTTCCAACGGGTCAGGCGGCCCGGCAGCATGATCATGGGCCGGCCATCGGACAGGCGCCAGGATCTGGAAAGCTGGATCATGCGCTCGGCGCTAACGCTGGCGGGGTCGAAGATGTCGGTATTAATGCCGCGGTGGATCGTCAGCAGACGGTCATCATCAACGCCATAGGTCTCGCGTACATGTTCTGCCACGAACTCGGAAATGGCGATGACCTTGTCACCCTTGGCCATCACCTTGTTGTAATGATGCTTCAGCCAATTATGGCCGTAGGCATTGTGAAAGGTCGTGACGAACGGCTTTCCCGTGCGCCGTGCCGCGCCCATAGCGCTCCAGGCGGGGCCCCGGCTGCGGGCATGCACCAGATCGATGCCTTCGCGGTTGATCAGCTCGGCCAGGGCATCGCCGTTGCGCAGCATGCGCGTGGGCCGTTTTGCCGCCAGCGGCATTTCAATATGCCTTGCGCCGGCGCGGTTTAGTTCATGGGTCATTAGGCCGCCGGATGAGGCCACCATGGCGCGCCAACCGGCTGCTGTTAGTGCGGCGGCGGTCTGTACCGTTCCCCGCTCCACCCCGCCCATCTCCATTGCCGGCAATACTTGCAGCACAAGCGGTCCCTGGGATGCGGTCCCCTGGGCCGCTTCCGTGCCGTCCGCTTGAATGCTAGATTGCAATGTACTGTCCATACCGACCTATACCGAATGGTGCATCATCTATGACGAACGATACCGAGCCCAAAGTCGAGCCCAATGTCCAACCTGACTTCTTGAGCCGCGAGGATGGCACCAGGATCGCCTACCATCATAGCCCTGGTCGCGCCCCTGGTGTGATCTTTTGTGGCGGCTTCATGTCGGACATGACCGGTACCAAGGCCCTGGCTCTGGAAGCCGCCTGCCAAGCATCTGGGCGATCATATACCCGTTTTGATTATCGCGGTCATGGCCAATCCGATGCTGAATTCGAAAGTGGAACAATCGGCTTGTGGGCTGAAGACGCCTTGGCGGTCTTGGATCAGGCAACGAAGGGGCCGCAGATCGTCGTGGGCTCGTCCATGGGTGGCTGGATCATGTTGTTGCTGGCACGGGCCCGCCCGGAGCGTATTGCCGGGTTGGTTGGTATCGCGCCGGCGCCGGATTTTGTGTTGGGTATGTGGGATGGCTTTCCCGACGAGATTAAAGCGACATTGACGCGCGATGGGGTTTATCGCGCGCCCTCCGAATATTCCGAGGAGCCCTATGCCATCACCATTAATTTGATCGAGGAAGGCCGGAACCACTTGGTATTGCAGGACAACCTGACGGTTGATTTCCCCGTACGCATCCTGCACGGCATGGCCGACCTGGATGTGCCATGGCGGCAATCGCTTGATATCGTCGAGCGTCTGCAAGGCGACGACATCGTCGTTACCTTCTCGAAAAGCGGCGATCACCGGCTTTCGGAGCCTGCCGACATCGCACGCCTGATCGAAACGGTGGAGGAGCTGACGCGGGTGGGCTAAAAAGCGACGGACCTGACGTCGGATTGTGGCGCATTGTCTCAATTCTACACGGGTGTTTGCGCCAATCTGGGACAAATTGATCCTGGACGCCGAAGTTAATCGGCAAAAACAGTTATTTTTTCTATTTTTTGAAGTTGGCATGTGCCTTGCGAAGTAAGTTTTAGAGGTCGAATGGCATACCGCCCGGCGACTTGGAACGATGCATTGCTTTTCTCTTTAGTCGGTTACCCGTGCCCTCAGGCAACCGGCTACACTTTGGCGCTGATCATGAAAGTGGTCAGCGCCGTCTCTCTTTCTGGCCTGTAAACATGGCTTAGTTAATCAAGCCGTCTTCGTCCTCCGCCACCAAGGGCGGGTTTTCCGCGGTGGGGCCAGCCTGATGGTGTACCAGACGCCAACGTCTTCCTTCATGCACAAAAATATTCGTAGCGATTAGATAGTTGCCGTCAATTTCTTCGAAACAATGCACATAGGCCATGTCGCCCCGTATATGCGCCTTCGCGGCCAGAAAGGCGACGGTGGGTGATTCGGAATTGCCTAGGATGGCTTCCCAGCTTTGCAGCACTTCCGTGTGGCCTTCCAACAGGCCCCAGCCAGGATGAATGCAGGAAAGCGGCGGATCCTCGGCCCAGACCTCGGTCATGGCGCCCATATCACGGTCCGCGAAGGCGCGGTAAAAAGCTTCGTTGGCAAATAATACAGCGTCCAGTTCCGTCATGGCGCCAAAATCCCCTTAGCCCACTGCTTCAGGCGCCAGCTTGGCGATCATCAAGGCCAGAACCAGCACCGACAGAATGATGGATATTAGCACGGCGGCCCACAGCGGATCGATCGGAAACACTCGGGTGTAAAGCAGCTAGACCACCGCCGGTATGGCCAGCAGTTTCAGGCCGAAAACCGACAACACGATCTCGTCCAATTTCCTAATTCGCATTTCCCGGCCGAAGGCGTAAACTCGGCTAAAAATCAGCCAAGTATATCGAACCAGCAAAGGAAAGCGTCATGGCTTACAGCGAAATTCTTTACGATGTCTCCGATAAAATCGCCACCATCACCTTGAACCGTCCCAAGGCATTGAATGCCTGGACAACCACGATGGAAGGAGAAGTCCGCGCCGCCCTGATTGAAGCCTCGGCCGATGACAACGTGGGTGCGATCATCCTGACAGGTGAGGGGCGTGGTTTCTGCTCCGGAGCCGATATGAACAATCTCAACAACATCCAAAAAGGCGCCTCCAGCGGTGGTCGGACCTCGGATAGTGTCCGCGCGGTGGACAACGCAATTCCCGGCGGCTTGGCCCTGTCCAACGATTACAGTTTGCGCTACACCTATTTCCCAACCGTTCCCAAGCCGATCATTGCCGCCATCAATGGCCCGGCGGCGGGCCTGGGCCTGATCATGTCACTCTATTGCGACGTCCGTTTCGCCTCCGACGCAGCCGTTTTTTCCACCGCCTTTTCCCGCCGCGGCCTGATCGCCGAGCATGGCATCTCCTGGATGCTGCCGACCCTGATCGGACCCGCCAACGCCCTCGACCTGACCCTCTCGGCGCGCAAGATAGATGCCAGGGAGGCCAAGGAAATAGGCCTGGTGCAAAAGGTTTTTCCCATGGAAAGCTTCATGGACGAGGTCCGCGCCTATGCCAAGGAATTGGCCACGCTGGCCTCTCCCCGCTCCATCCGGATCATGAAGCGGCAGATTTATCAGGCCATGCTGAACTCCCTGGAGCATTCCGTTCTGCTGGCCAACAGTGAAATGCCGGCAAGTTTTGAATCGGAGGATTTCAAGGAAGGCGTGGCCCATTTCGTTGAGCGCCGGGCACCGAATTTTTCCGGCAGGTAGACATCAAAAACTTGCATTAATGGATGCGTTCGAGGGTGGCTGCTCTCGGGCCACTTCCACGTTTGGTGCCAACGTTACAAGGATATCATCATGCCAGTTGTCCGTCCCGCTATTGCCGAAATGCAAACCCAGCGAATTGGCGAAGTCTCGCGTATCGGCATAGGCAACCCCGACGTCATCCCTCTGTGGTTTGGCGAACCGGACCTGGACACACCGGAATTCATCCGCCAGGCGGCGATAGATGCCATGCATGCCGGCCAAACCCGCTACGTCAACAAGCGCGGCATACCGGAGTTGCGGCAGGCCGTCTTGGATTACACCCAAATCCAGTTCGGCGTCGGCCTGGACCCCGAGCGGATCACGGTGACCGGCTCGGGCATGACAGCGATCATGATCGCCACGGAAACCCTGGTGAATAACGGCGACAACGTGGTCTTGATCTCGCCGATCTGGCCGAACATCTTCTATTGTGTGCAGACCATGGGCGGGGAAAGCCGCCATGTGCGATTGGATCAGGGCAAAAACGGCTGGTCGCTGGATCTCGATAAACTGTTCGATGCCTGTGACGAGCAAACCAAGGCGATCTTCATTGCCTCGCCCTCGAACCCTACCGGCTGGCTGATGGAGCCTGAGCAGCAGCGCGCGGTGCTGGATTTTTGCCGCGAACGGGGCATCTGGATCATCGCCGACGAGGTCTATCACCGCATTGTCTATGACCGGGCGGTGGCACCCTCGTTTCTCTCCATCGCCGAGCCGGACGATGCGCTCTACATCGTGCATTCCATGTCCAAGGCCTGGTGCATGACTGGGTGGCGTTGCGGCTGGCTGGTGCATCCAGCCAGCCTGGGCGACAAAATGGGTGACCTCTCGGGCATCAACAATACCGGCGCCACTTCGTTCGTGCAGCATGCCGCTGCCGCGGCCATTCGCGATGGCGAGGATTTCGTAGCTGCGGGCGTGGAACGAAGCCGCCGGGCGCGGGATCTGGTGCATCAACGCCTGGGAGGTATGGATCGCATCAATCTGGCCGCGCCCAAGGCGGCCTTTTATGCGTTTCCCCAGGTCGTCGGTTTGGAGGATGATCTGGAATTCGCCAAAACATTGGTACGCGAACATCAGGTCGGCCTGGCGCCTGGTTCGGCATTTGGCCCCGGGAACGAGGGCTATTTGCGTTTGTGCTTCGCCAAATCCGAAGAACAATTGTCGACCGCCATGGACCGCATCGAAATTGGTTTACAAACTCTATAGATTTGGCGGAATAGAGCCCGCGAAGATGCTTCGGTTGTCCCGTTCTGGGACGCCGTCTTTTTTGGAATATGTGACAGGCGTCCTGATATTGCCGACGATAAGCTTTTAACCTATTGAATTCATAAATGAATGCCTTTGGCATGACTCTTGCTCTCTAATGGGTAGAAACGGTGCAAATTTTTGCTATCCACAACCGTAAGGGTTCGCCATGCCATTTCCGTAAAAAGTTCGGATCTATCCGGATAGTCACAGATCGTCGGATTTTTGAATATGAGTGCCGGAGACTGGGCCTATCCGGGCTATTCCTGCCGTCGTGGCCGGGGCGGACGTGCGCTGCCGCTGATCCCACAGCTGACGAAATTCCTGCGGACGGCTACAATCGGTAAAAGCGTTTCGCGGTGTCGTGGAACAAGGCGCCACGCTCGGCGCATGAGCAGTCACTGATCATATGGGCGATGGCGCTGACCTGCTCCACATAGCCGATGCGCAGACTGGCCACGGGAAAATTGGAGGCGAACATACAGCGTTTAAAGCCAAAGAGCTCAATCGCCTCGCGCACCAGGCGCCGGTTTTCATTGTAGTCCCAGGGCGCGCCGGCCAGACCCAGCTCCGAAACCTTCAAGTGTACATGCTCCATCGCAGCCAGGGCGGTCATGCCGTGGCGCCACTCCGCTAAGCCCTCATCGCTGCGGTCCCAGGCTAGGCCCGTATGCTCGGTAACGATTGCCAGGTCGGGGTAAAGGGCGCAAACCTCCGCCGCCTCCGCAAGATGCCAAAACGGCACCCGCAGATCCCAGGACAGGTCATGTTGGCGTAGCTGGCCCAGGCCTTTCCGCCAGGCAGGATCCTGCAGACTGGACGATAGGCCATGTACGTCGCCGCGTGAGGCGGCGGTTGGCGAAGTTCTGGGTTTACTACGAATACCGCGCACGGCGGCAAAAGCCGCCTGGGCCGCTAGTACCTCGGCGCTGTTGGGTCGGTTCAGCCAGGCGTGTGCGACGATGGCATCGGGTAAACCTTGATCGGCCATCACCTTGGTCAGCCAGCGGGTCTCGTCAACTTGGCTGTTGCGGTTGGCCTCGGCCTCCACGTGTACGGTCTTAACCACCCGCAGGCTGGCCATGTCATGGCGAAGATCGGTGGGGCTGTAGTTCCGTTTCAGAGCGTCATAATTGCCCAGCAGGAAATTCTCCTCCTGGTGATCTGTCAGCCAAGGATAATGCACCATCTGCAAATCGAAAAGATGGTGGTGACTGTCAATAATATCGAAAGCCAAATCCAGGCCGGAGAAATCTGGCAGGTTCCGGGGGACGGAAATATGCACGCTCATCCGATCTCGCTCATCTGATCCCTCTGTAAATCAAGCCATCGCAATGTTGGATTACCTAAATCTCCACTTTTATGCCAAAGAAAAAATAGAGGGCGTTGCCCTGGGTGCCTTCGGCGAAAACCGGCTAGGTCTCCGCGCCGCCTTGTTCCAAGATCCAGATCACGGCGATATCATCGTGTTCCTTCGAGGCCATAATAAAGACCTTCCACGGGCCGATGGCGTCGAACTTCTCGGTGCCCTCGAAAAAAATTCCAAACGTCGCGGTCATGGCGACACTCCCCATCAATTTCCTGGGCGCGAGTATACTGGCAATCCCGGAGACACCCTAGGCCGCAGTGTCAAGGAGCTAACCGCCACGACAGCAGGCGAACAGCAACGGCGCCGGCCAGGATGACCAGGCCGGTGGCGGCGAAGGCCCAGCCCCAGCTGCCGGCGGTTTGCCCATTGCCCGTGTGATCCAGGATCATGCCGAACAGTACTGGCCCCGTCAGGCCGCCGGCACCGGCGGCGATACCATAGACGGCGACCGTATTGCCGCGTTGGGCTGGGTCGGAGGCGATTACCGCACCGGCATTCAAGATGCCGGAACCCGCTACCACGAATAGATTATGCAACAGCACGAAACCGGCTAGCAGCCACAGGGACCAGGCGGCAGAAAAACCCACGAACAGGGCCCCGACGGCAGAGGCGGTCATGACCAGAAAGGCCGCCCGTGCATAGCCAGCCCGGTGGCCTGCTTCGCCCCCCGCCATGGATGTGGGCACGCCGATCAGGATTAATAATGTCGCGACCAACGGTACGTTGAAGCCGGCGGGCATCTCGGGCCGGACGGCTACCACCCATGTCAGGAAGGCCACGGTCCAACCGCGCACCGCCAGCAATTTGAAATGATGCGCGAATGACGCGATGATATAGCCAAAGACGGCGTGGTTGTGGGTCACGGAACCAAAATCAGGAATAAGCCGTAGCCGGGTGGGCGTCTCTCCCGCTCCCCCAGTCGCGACACCTTCCGGCTCGGCGGGAGGCAAGGAGAACAGGATCAGGCAGGCGGCGATCAGGTTGGTGATGGCGGGCAAAACAAAGGCCCATTCCCAGCCAAAGGCATCCCGGGTCTCCGCCGCCGCCAGCAAGGACAAGGACGAACAGACCGCGAATGAAGAGACATAGATCGAGGTAGCCCGGCCCTTGCCCTCGCCGCTTGTCCGGTCGGAGATCGCCTTGACGCCGGGCAGGTAGGTCCAGGCAAAACCGAACCCCTGTATAATGCGAAAAAACAAGGCGCTCCAAAATCCGTTGGCCAGGCCCATGCCGCCGTACCCAATAACGTTAATGATGGCGCCCAGGATCAGCACCCGGCGGGCATCGACACGGTCTGTGATGCCGATGAACGCGACGCCAATCAGGTTAGCCAAGTAGGGAATGCCCGCGATCCAGCCGGCCTCGGTATTGGTCAACGACCACATTTCCACGAACTGCGGCAATAGGGCGGGCACCGCGTGCATGCCGAACACAGTCAGGCCGAGGAAGCCGCACATCAGGACAATAAGACGGCCCATGGGCATCTAGCTAATGCCCTCGATACAATACATCATCCTGCCCAGCACTCCAAACAATCCCACTCGCCACAATAGGCGAGGCGTGGGCTATGGGCCAGGGTTTGCCGGCTGGCTAGCTCAAAACAGTCGACTGCAGCGAACGTGGTTCGCCAAGGGAGAATATGGGGTCTTCGCGTTGCATGCCGAAGGAAAAGAAATACGGTGGCACGCCTTTGAAGTCATGCTGGCCCAAGGTTTCAAAAAAACGTTGTGCATCATCCGCCGCAACAGGTTCGACGGTTACTCGTGGATCGTTGCGATTGCTTGCCTTTTATGTTCGGTGCGAAGGTAGATTCCAATGATCCGCTCCCTTGCCTCAGGATCAATAACCTTGCCTTCGAGAAAATCATCGATCTGGTCGTAACTGAGGCCAAGCGCATCTTCATCAGGCTTGGCCGGTGCCAGACTTTCAAGATCGGCGGTTGGCGCCTTGGTTATTAGTTTCTCGGGTGCCCCCAGCCTAGCGGCCAGCATCCGCACTTGGCGTTTGTTCAGACCAAACAGCGGTGCCAGATCGCAGGCACCGTCGCCATGCTTGGTATAGAAGCCGGTGACGTTTTCCGCCGAATGATCGGTGCCAATGACCAGCCCGCCCAGCAGGCCGGCGATTTCATACTGTGCCACCATGCGCATGCGGGCCTTTACATTGCCTTTGGCGAAATCGTGCGCAGACTCGCTCTGCTCGGGAATATTCTGTTTCTGTAAGGCCAGCAGGGTTGATTTATGAATCGCGTCCGTGCCGTCTTTTACATCAACGCTAACACTCAGGCTGGGCCGGATAAATGCCAGCGCCGCTTGGGCATCCGCTTCATCCGCCTGCACCTTGTATGGCAGGCGCACGGCGACAAATTTATATTCATCGTCCTGGGTGCCCTCGCCATTCAGCTCATTAACCGCCATTTGTGCCAGTCGCCCGCAGGTACTAGAATCGATGCCGCCGCTGATGCCGAGCACCAGATGGCGCAGGCCCGAGCCCTGTATCATGCCCTTGATGAAATCGACTCGCCGCCGGATCTCGAAATCCACATCGATCTCCGGCAGAACCTTCATTTCGGCTACAATCAAATTTTGGTTCATGACGTGCACCTTTCCCGCTATCCAAGATCGCTCAAAACACTCCAGCTGCCATCATAGATGAACAGCCGCCACGGCTGTTGATTAACATCAAGACAGCATCAATCTAGCCCTCCGTCAAATTAACCTTCCGTCAAACGATGCGCGGCGGCAACAATATCCCTCAGTTTCGAACCCGGCGGATAGACTTCGACGCCGATGGCTTCCAATTCCTTTTTGGCCCAGGGGGCGATGGTGCCGCCCGCGAAGATGGGCGTCTCGGGCAGCTGTTCACGCAGCATGGCGACTGTCCGTTTGACCACATCGATATGACCACAGATGTTTAGGCCGATCAGGTCTGGTTTGTCGCGCAGTGCCGCCGCCGCCGTCTCCTCCGGCGTTGCCATGCCCAGCATCATGACGTCGAATCCGGCGTCTTCCAACGCACCCGTGACCAGCAGTGGGCCGCGCCAATGGCCATCCAGGCTGGTCTTGGCGAACAGCACCTTGCGGGTATTTCGTAAATCGGTATTCGTCACTGTATATGTCCTAGATCGGTGTTGCCCAATCACCATAGACGGCGCGGAAGACCTCGCCAAATTCACCGACCGTGACCTCCGCATCGCATGCATCAAGCATTGCCGGCATGATGTTTTTATCGGAGCGGCAGGCCGCCGCCACCGCGCCCAGGGCCGCCGTCGCGCATTTGCCGTCACGCTCGGCCCGGACCGCCCGCAGCCGTTCGTGAGCGCGCTCCCATTCACCGCTTTGACCGCGAAAACCATCCAGCTCGTAAGGCGTATGGTCATCCCCGTACTTAGTCACGCCAACCAAATTCGCTTCGCCGCTCTCTAGGCGCTGTTGGAAATCGAGCTGGTTTTTACTGGCCTTGCGGTGCAGCCAGCCGCTGTCCAAGGCGCGTAGAAAGCCGCCCTGTTCCTGGATCTCCTCGAAAAACGCCCAGGCCTTTTCCTCGACCTGCGCCGTCAGGCTTTCAACGAAGTATGATCCCGCCAATGGATCGGCGACGGCGGGTACATTGGTTTCCTCCTGCAGGATCTGTTGAATGCGCAAGGACATCTGGTGCGCATGTTCCGATGGTATGGACAGTGCCTCGTCATAGCCCGAGACGCCCAGGGATTGCGTTCCGCCCAGGACCGAGGCCAGGCCCATCAAGGTGCCCCGGGCAATATTGTTCAGGGGCTGTTGATAGGTCATGGCCGAGCCGGCAGTGACGATATGCAGGCGCAGGGCCTTGACCTTGGGGTCCGTGATGCCATAGCGGCGGCTGACCAGGTCATGCCACATCTTGCGGGCGGCGCGTAGCTTGGCGATCTCCTCGAAGAAATCCATGGCGACGCGGAAGTTCATGCCGCCGACGGCTCGCGCCGCGACCTCGACCTGGGTGTTTCCGCGCCGTTTGATCTCGTCCAGATACTCAACCGCGTTGGCCATTACCGCGCCTAGTTCCTGCCAGGCGTTCAGGCCAGAATCGGCGCCATTATAGCCCGCAACCGAGACTGGCACCCAGTGCTTCATATTTTCGGCGCAGAATTCGATGATGTCGCAATTGAAACGCAGGCCGGCATCGGTGGGTATCTGCTGCTTGGTGACGCAGCCCAGGTAGGTGAGAAAAAAATCGCTCTGTCCGGTGCCGGGTAGGATGGAGAGGTCCAGGCCCCGGCGTTTGGCCACGGACCAATAACAGCCAAGCGCGAAGGGCGCATGCTGGACCACGCCGCCGCCCGGGTGGCCATAGGTCTTGGCCAGGTCGATGCCGTTCAGCACAGTTTCATAGTCCCGGATGCTTTGGATCGCAGCGCCGGTCAAACCCACATCCTCCTTGCGTGCTATGACGTCGGGGTGGTCTACGTTGTACATATGGTCGGCAGTGTTGCGGTCATGTTCCATGATGAAGCCGGTCTCGCCATGTTCGAGGAGGAAGCGGATGCGTTCGCCTTCTTCTTCCGGGCTGCCAAAGCCGCTCAGTTGGAAGATTCGCCATGGCTTGCCCCGATACATTTCTGTGTACGCCCCGCGCATATATGGCGCGGCGCCCGGTGGCGCATGCATGGCTTCGGCATGGCTATCGGGAATGTCCTGCGGACTATAGGCACCCTTCAGCGGGATGTTCGAGACGGTGCGCCATTCTTTGTCCGAAATGGGTTTTTCCGATGTGGACATTTTCTGGCCTCATTCGTTTCCTCGAGGTCAAGCCTAGCAAATTCTGGAGCCCAGAACAGAGCTACTTACCCATACGCTTTGCCTCCTCGCCCATGACCACGGCGACGCGGCCTCGAGAGAGGCGGCCAAGGACCACTGCCATGGCCTCCTGAAAATCATCCAGGGCGAATGTGTGGGATATCCGTGGGTTCAGATACCCCGCTTCGTACCAGGAAAAAAGTTGAGCTAACAGCGCCTGCATGCGCGGGCCTTGTTCATGTCGGACATCTTGGGGGCTCCAGCCATAGTAGTAGCCCATGTTCAGGCCGCAGACGGAGACGTTCTTGACCAATAGTAGGTTGGCGGGGATCTGCTGGATAGTGCCGCCGGCGAATCCAACGGGCATGATCCGCCCCTCTGGAGCGATGCAGCGCAAGGATTGCTCGAACACCTCGCCGCCCACCGGATCATAGATGGCATTGGCGCCGCGACCATCGGTGATTTCCAGCACGCCGTTGCGGAAAGGTCCCTCGCGGTAGTTGATTACGTGATCGGCGCCATGTGTCTTGGCGGTGGCGAGTTTTTCATCCGAGCCGGCGGTTGCGATTACCTGCGCGCCCAGGATCTTGCCGATCTCGATCGCGGCGATGCCAACACCGCCTGCCCCACCATGCACCAGCAAGGTTTCGCCGGCCTGCAGGTTCAACAGATGCAGCCAGGTCAGGGCGGCGGCGGAGGTGGCGTAGGAATTGGTGAAACTAATGGCGCGGTTGAATTCCAGGCTGTCGGGCAGGGCGAAGGTATTAACCTCATTGGCCATGGTCGCCTCGCCCAGGCCGCCCCAATCCAGGACGCAGGCGACCCGGTCGCCGACCTGGAACCTGGTGACCCCCGCGCCGATTTCGGAGACGATGCCGGCGGCTTCGGTGCCCGGTATAAAGGGTAACGGCGGCTTGCGCTGATAACGCCCCGCGACCATCAGGGAGGTGGCGAAACTGACGCCCGCGGCCTGGGTCCTGATGCGTAATTGCCCTGGTCCAATGGCTGGTTCGGGACAGTCCTCGATCCGCAGATTTTGAAATTCGGTATATTCCTTGACCAGGACGCCGCGCATGACGCTTCCCCCATTGTGATGTTATGCGAAAACAGTATATCTAGGCGGTCAGGCGGCGCAATCCACGGCTCGAATTATGAGATGGAAAGAGAAGACCAATGGCTAATGAGAAAATTCGTGTCGGCGTGATCGGTGCCGGCGGCAACACCACCAAGCTGCACATTCCGGGCCTGCAGGCCCAGGATGGTGTCGAAATCGTGACCGTGGTAAATCGCAGCGCGGCTTCCTCGCAGCGGGTGGCGGACGAATTCGGCATACCCGGTATTGCCGCTGATTGGCAGGAAGTCGTCGGGGATGCCGATATTGATGCCGTCTGCATCGGCACCTGGCCCTACATGCACGCGCCCATGACCGTCGCGGCGCTGGCCAATGACAAGCATGTGCTGTGCGAGGCGCGCATGGCGCTGAATGCGGGCCAGGCCCACGATATGCTGGATGCCGCGCGCTTAGCGCCCCGTTGCGTGGCCCAGATCGTACCGGCGCCGCATACCTTGGAATTCGATGCGACCATCATGGATATGATTGGCGCCGGCTATATCGGCGATCTGATTACCGTTGATGCCCGGATTGCGGTGGCCAGCAGCTTCCCCAATCCTTCATCGCCGATCACCTGGCGTCAGGACCGGGATATGTCGGGCAACAACATCATGTCCATGGGCATCTGGTACGAGGCGATGATGCGCTGGGTCGGTCCCATGGCTAATGTTTTCGCCACCGGCCAGGCGGTTGTCAGCCACCGCAGCAACGATGCCGGGCAACGCCAGGCCATGACTATTCCCGACCATGTGGATATAGTCGGGCAAATGGAACAGGGTGGACAGATCCGCTTCAACGTTTCCACCGTGTTGGGCCATGTGCCGGCGGGCGTGGATGTCTGCATCTTCGGCACCGATGGCACCCTTCGGCTATATCAGGGTGGCTCCGATCCCATGACATTGTTCGCGGGCCAGCGTGGCGAGGACGGTTTGGCGCCGGTCGATATCAATGCGGACAAGCGTGGCGGTTGGCGTGTGGAAGAGGAATTCATCAACGCTATCCGCGGCGTCGAAGAGGTCACCCACACGGATCTAACGACGGCGGTAAAGTATATGGAATGGACCGATGCGGTGACGCAATCTCTACGCACGGGGCAGGTGGTTGCTCTGCCGTTGATGGGGTAAGCGCATAATTTTTTCATGTGAACTGACCTGCTTTGTAATCAGGGCGAGGGCCGGGCTTCCGCCGCCTGGGTTGCCAGCCAATGGCTCAGCGTGGCGTTGACCGCGGCTGGCTTTTCTGGGCCATCCAATGGCGGATGTAGATGATCCGCGTCGTTGGAGCCCTTTTCAGGAATACTGGATCATTTGACCGGCCCGCCAGCCCCCCCGTGGGTAGAGACGGCTCGCCGGTTGCTGTGGTGCATCGCCCAACAACCATAGCGCCGCCAAAGGGCGAATTGTCCCTTTCCGCCGGCTAGATTGATCCACGTCGCCCAGCCGGGATGACGAAAATGCCACCAGAAAACCGGTCTGCGATGTTTTGTCGCAGACTATGTGGCCGGATTCACGGCGCCTATGTCTATACCGCTTATTCGTTGGTATCGCGGGCGGTTGCGCGCTTCGCATTGGTTAATGTGGAAGGGTATCCCAAACACGGTCTTGACCCAGGTCAAGTCAGTGGGATGCAAACTATGATCCCGTCACGCTGTGTTCGAATTGGATTGGGTGGCGCGTCCATGCGCTGGCCATTTCACCCTTGGTAAGTTTGACAGTAAGTCAGCCGAACATGTCGAAAGCTGACTTCGATATACGGGGAGAACTAAAGAATGCAGCTGAGATCAAAGATCGTATGGGCGGCGGCATTGGGCAGCGTTATCGCGATGTCAGCGCCTACGAAATCAATGGCGGCGAATGATTTGCCCGATTGGCAACATGCCGCCCAGGAAGCAACGGACAATCCGACAAAGGATCCGATGCTGCTTTACAACGCCGGCGGCTTGGATGGCAGGGTTGCTGTCATGGGCCTTCCCAGCTTGCGGACATACCGCCACATCGACGTCGGCGTGGATCTGCATGAACCGGTATTTAGTGGCACCAACGCGGGCAACAAGAACCTGACGCCTGATGGCAAGTATCTATACGTCAATGATAAGGCCGCCAACACGGTCGGTGTTATCAACCTGCAGTCCGGTTTTCTGGAACGGTTGATCTCCCTGCCATTCCCCTTTGGCGTGCATCATATTTCGTTGGATGACACCGGTAAGTTCCTATACGCCACTGGCGAATATTCAGGCAAGATGGCGAAAATCGAAATTGAATCCGGGAAGACTGAAGTCATCGATTGGGGCCCAGCACCTAGCGCGCCCGACTATCTCGACGTGGATAAAAAGGGCCGTTACGTCTTTTCCGGCAACTACTACCATTCGACGGTAGGCGTGTTCTCGACCTCTCCCTTCAAGTACATCAAGGAAATCCCGGTCGGTAAGAACCCGCACGGTACCGATGTCATCCCCGAGAGCACCCTGGTTCTGGTCAGTGACAAATTGTCAGCGACCATGACCGTGATTGATGTCGAGAAACTGGCGGTCAAGAAGGTTATTCCGACCTGCGCTGGTCCGCTGCATTCGGTGATGGACGTCTACGACAAGGACGGCGGCACCTACGAGCCCGGCAAGGACAGCCCAGAAGGCCTGACCTCCAAGTATGCTTATGAAAGCTGCTTCGTCGCTGACTCGAATGTGAAGATCGACTTGAAGAAGCTTGAGGTGGTGGACGAAATTCCGACCCATTACCGGACCGGTCATATCGCCATCAGCGCCAACAACGACTATGTCATCTCGTTGAACAAGTTCTCCACCGGCCTGTTCAACCCGACCGGCTTGGTCTATCCGGTGAACTTCGAGTTGTGGGACGCGCGCGAGAAGAGCCCGACCTACGGCAAGACCCTGCGCATCGTTCCGGTTGATGGCGAGCCGCATAACGCAAAGTCCATCTATGCCTCGCAGATCAAGCGCTGGAACATGGGCCAGGCCACCAAGGACGGCCTGATCACCAAGGCGGCCATCGACCTCCGCCCTGCCCATCGGGCTGATGCCAAGGTCTATCTGCTGCCCAAGTCCAAGGAAAAACCTGGCATCCGGATGAAAGACGGGGTCAAGGAAGTCCACGTCAAGGCCTTTAGTTATGGCTACATTCCGCGCCAGGTGCGGGTCAACAAGGGCGACAAGGTTCGCATTTTCGTGACCAACATCGACAGGGCCGCGGGCATCACCAAGAACCCGGATGTCACCATGGGCTTCGTGATCTACGGACCTTACGGTCTGCGGACCAACCTCGACGCGCCGCGCGGCGTGACGGCGGTGACCGAGTTCACGGCTGATATTACCGGTGAGTACGCGATCTTCTGCCAGCATTTCTGTGGTCCTCTACATCTGGAAATGCGTGGTTCTTTCTTCGTGGATGATCCCGAGGGCGATGCCTCCAACTTGTCGATTGGCGAGTATGACAAGGCACAGGAACTACCTGGTCTGGTTGCACCCGGAAATCTGGAAATCGCTCCGAGAGCGACGGGGCTGTAACCGCCCGCAGGCTTTCTTGGAAGCACTAATGAACGGCTTGGTATCTCATCCTCCCTTTGCAAAGAGGGGGGAAGAGTGCCGTTTACGGGCCAGTTATTTGCGCGCTACGGATGAAGGGTGATGCACATATGCAAGACGAGGGCATCGTCCGGGGCATTCCCCATTGCCTGGCAGCTTGGGGTTCGGTTTCTTTTTAAGTTTTCGAAAGTTGGAAGAAAGATGTCGGCTAAATTTCCAATAAGAGGTCTTGTCGTGGGCTTGTTCGCGGTTTTTCTGTTGGCCGGCGTCAGCTTTGCCGCGATAAACCTCGCGACCGAGGAAAATCCGCTGCCTGAGGAAACGCCGGTGTCGGTGGTCGAAAAGTTTTATGAATACCTCTCGGAGGCAAAAATCAGGGGCGGCAGCCTGCTAATCAATGAAGCTTACAAGTTGACGGGCGGCGCGGATACGCGCACCGACCGGGCTCTGTTTCTTGGTATCGTCAACCGCTATCCGCCCGGTTTTAAGGCGGATATCGTCGACAGCAAGATTGTTGACAGGCATGCGGTCGTCACGATCGTCTACCGCATGCCGTCGAGTTTCGGCGGTGCCTATGATGTGCGCACCAGGGTTCATCTGAACGTGGATGAGGTCTCCAACAACTGGAAGCTCGATTTCAGGGGCGACACGGACGACCAGGACCGCGAAGCCATCCTCAAGACCGCGAAGTCAGAATCCTGGGACACCGCCTCGGGCCAACCCGCTAGTGGTGACGGCGGAGGAAACGCCGGGGGCAAAAGCCAATGATGGCGAAATTTTCCGACTGGCTTGATGCGCGAAGCGGCCTTCGGACATGGCTCCGGGCAAAAAAGGCCCAGGCTGTCCCGGCGCATTCATTCTTCTTCTGTTTTGGCGGCATCTCGCTGCTGATCATTATTCTGCAGGTGGTCGGCGGCATCTTCATGCTGTTTTATTATACCCCCGACCCCAAGGAAGCCCTGAACAGCATCGACTATATGAGCAACGAGGTCCCGTTGGGCTGGCTGGTCAGAAACATGCACCGCTGGGGCGCGACATTGTTATTGGCCTCGGTCTTTACCCACCTGGTCACGGTGTTCTACCGCAAGGCCTACCGCAATCCCCGGGAATTGAACTGGATCTCCGGCGTGTTGCAGTTCTTCGTGGTATTCCTGCTGGTGCTCAGCGGCATTATTCTGCCTTGGGACTGGCGCGCCTATTGGTCCTATTCGATCTGGGTCGACTATGTTGCCACCTGGCCCCTGGTTGGAGACTTCATGAAGGCGTTCGTGCTCGACACCTTCACGATTTACCGCAGTTTTATCACTCATATCGTTATTCTGCCGTTGATCCTGTTCGCGCTTCTCGCGTTCCATTTCAAGATGGTGAGGAAGCATGGCATCTCGGAACCCCTGTAGCCGTTGGCATAATGTGGCCGTTGGCAAAATCACGGTGAGAGCAAGTCATGACCGATAAGCAAACCGATCTGATCCGCGATCCGAAATACGATCCGCCCTACCCGCAGCGATTCCACGCCTTCTGGCCGCGCCATGCTCTCAAGACCATGGCGGTCAGCCTGATCACCATCGCCCTGTTGCTTGGTCTGTCCTATTTCTACCGCGTCCCTTCCGACGTCAACATGCCGCCCCTACCCACCGATGGGGAGTATCTTCCCGGGCCGGAATGGTATCTGATTTTCATTTTTCAGCCGTTTTGGTATTTGACCGGCGAGGCTACCCGCTGGCTGCCTCTGGGAACCTTCTGGGCTCCTGTTCTGATCCTGTCGGCGGGGTTCGCCCTACCGCTGATTTTCGGCCGCCAGAAGGCCGCCGGCAGGCGACATTCGACGCTGGGCAAGTTGCTGATGGCGGTTGGTGCCGTGGCCATCTGGGTGGGCATGACGGTTGCCGTGACAGGCAATGGTTACCCCGCGAAGACCACCGGTTGCACCTCGTGCCACAATCCGATGATGGGTGTGCGCCAGGCGTTGCCGCCACCTGATATGGCGAAATATTACCGTGGATCGCGGCAAACGCAGATCAAGGTTGGCGGTTACCGGGCGGGCGGGGCCGTGCAATCTTATAAGGACGCGAACTGGCAATTGCGGCATTATTACGAACCGACCATGACCTGGTAAAGCCCGTGCCCTGCCACACCCGACTACGGCTGAGCTTTTTGCCCGTGCACCTGCTATTATGTCTGCTGCTGGCCATGACGGTTCCGACCGTCACGGCGGAGGCCCAGTCACGCAGCCCCCGCACAGGCGATACCCAGGCAGCGAACAGCCAGACAGCGGGTTCCATAATTCGGGAATTCGTGGTTCCCGAGGGTATAAGTTCGCCGCAGTCCGTTGTGGTCAATGCCGCGGGAAAAGTCTGGTTCACCGAGAAAGTCGGCAAGAACCTGGTCATGTTCGACCCAGAGGAGCAGACGTTCGAGGCGCACCCGCTACCTGCCGCGTGGGGTAAAATCGGACCGGCGCGGCTTGCCGTCGCGCCTGACGGGCGCATTTGGTTCAATGTCCGCCGTTGGGCCGAGTCCGTGGACGGCACCTGGTTGCTGGGCCTGTTCAATCCGGCGAATAGAAAATTCCGTAAGTTTATCCTGACGGATCCAGAGGCGGCTGCTCCGAATGCTTCCGGCCAGGGCAATGTCTCGCCCGATGACCTACTGGTTGACCGGAACGGCCTGGTCTGGTTCCTCTCGCCGAAAGAAAACAAACTTTACAGCTTCGCCCCCGATGGCGCCTCCGATGACACCTCTGGCGGCGCGGGCCTGCGGGGTTATCCGATACCCACGCCGAACAGCTATCCCAAGGGGATCGCCATCGACGGCGGAGATACCATCTGGTTCGTCGAGGCCAACGCCAACAAGATCGGTAAATTCATTCCCAGCGCCGCGATATTTGGCGAGTATCAGATCCCGACAGCCTTCGCCAACCCGGAAACCCTGACCGTGGATGGCGCGGGCAAGGTCTGGTTCGTCGAATTGCGAACCAACAGGCTGAGTGTGTTCTATCCCGAAGATGAGCGCTTTTATGAAGCGTTGATCCCCACGACCGCCAGTCTGCCAAATGCCATCGCAGCGGGTGCGGAAGGTAAAATCTGGTTCCTGGAATACATGGGTAACAAAGTTGGGGTTTTCGATCCGGTTCCGGCGAAATTCACCGAGTTCGATATTCCCACCTATGCCTCCCTGCCTGGCGATATGGCGATCGATGCCTTGCGCGACCGCCTCTGGTTCTCGGAAAGCAATACGGAATCGAAACGGCTCGGCATGCTCGCCATGGACAAGGCCCGAGCTGTGATGGTTGGGGTGCCTCCCCGGCTGGCGGTCGTGGCGGTGGCAGGGGCCGATGCAGTCGCCGCATCTCGGACCAGCGCCGTGACTTCGACGACAATCGCGGATGCCGTCGTGGCGGCTGTGCTGGCTATCCTGGCGGCATCGCTGATAGCGGTGTTGTTCTCGTTCTGGCGCCGGCGTACGGCATAATGCAGCGCTTGGCCATCCTATGCGCGGTTCTCTTCGGTCTGTCGGCCACGGCACTCGGCGCCCCACCTGCCGCAAGTACCATCCAGCTAAACTGGGGCCTCAAAACCTATTCCGTGCCATCGCCAAACGCATTACCGTCCAGGATCAGCATTGATGCAAGAGGCACCGTCTGGGTTCTGGAGGCAAACGCCAACAAACTGGGCGGGTTCGAGCCGGAAAAGAAAACCTTCACGGAATACGATATTCCCACCCACCGCAGCTTCCCTTCCGACCTCGTCACTGACAGGGCCGGCGTGGTTTGGTTCATCGAGCAGGATGCCAATCAATTGGGCCGTTTCGACCCGGTGAGCAAGACCTTTAAGGAATTTGAAATTCCAACCATCGATGGTGTTCCCCGCCGGATCGCCCATGGCAATGACGGTGCCATCTGGTTCACCGAATTCTTCGGTAACAAGTTGGGCAAATTTGATCCGCGCAACGAAAGCTTCACCGAATATCCCATTCCCACCCCCAACAGCCAGCCGACGGGCCTCGCGGTCGGCCCCAGGGGCCTAGTATGGTTCATCGAATCCCAGGGCAACAAGCTGGCCGTGTTCGATCCGGCGAGCAAAACATTCAGGGAATTTGCCTTTCCCGAACCCTTTCTCGTACCCAAGGACATGGCTGTCGATCAGGGCGGACGGATTTGGTTCGGTGGCCGCAGAAATTCAAAATTGATGATGTTCGAGCCCGCCAAGGGCAGCTTCGAGGGCTTTGCCTTGCCTGTCAGGGGCGTCGTCGAAGGTCTGGCCATCGACGGCCAGGGAAATGTGCTGTTTTCCCTTGGCTATGCGGGCAAATTGGGGGCCATGAACCCGGTCACAAAGGAGTTCTTGGCATTCAAGGCAAGCTTGGGAAAAAGCGAGCCGAATGATATCGCGGTGGACCGTGACGGCAACATCTGGTTCACCGATATCTCACAAAATACCCTGAATAAGTTGCACGGCAAGGACCTGCTGGGGCTGTGGCTGAAATAGTCCTCGTGACGTAAGCCTGCGCCCGGCGGCGGCATTAAAAAACAGCAATCTCCCGGCCTGCGGTGTTTTGTCGCAGACCGTGCCAAAGGCAACGCCATGACCGCGCCTATGGCGCTTATTCGCAGGCATCTAGGGCGGTTTGGGCGTTCGGAACGGGCGGCGAGGAGGGCGTCCAAAACACCGTCTTGACCAAGGTCAAGTCGGTGGGATGCAAACTATGGTCCCGTCAAACTGTGTTCGAAATGTGTTGGGCGGTGCGTCCACGCGCTGGCCCTTTTACCCTTGGTAAGTTTGACGGTAAGTCAGCCGAATGTATCGAAAGCTGGCTTCGATATACGGGGAGAATTTAGAATGCAGCTGAGATCAAAGATCCTATGGGCGGCGGCATTAGGCAGCGTTATTGCGATGTCGGCGCCTACGGAATCACGTGCGGCAACGGCAAGGTGCCAGTTGCATGACGGCACCAGGATAGTTTGCCCGGTGCGTACCGAGGCGGAACTTGATGCCGCGGCGAAAGCCTATGATGCAGAGGCCGCGCAGATGGTCTCCGGTGTTGCCGGCAGCACCTATGGCGTGGCGCCATTTGATTATCTGACTGGCGTTGGCAAGCGCACCGAAGGCACTACCTTGATGAAGGGCGACAGCGGCTATGCCGGCAAGACCGGCAAGACCGAGCTGTGGGACCGCGTCAAGAAGCCAAAAAAAGGCGAAGCGCTGTACAATCAATGGACCAACAACTGGTCGCCGGCATTCAAGAGTACCCTGGTACCCGGCGCCGACCCTAATGAAGGCAAGCAGTGGTATTACGTTTATTGCATTGCCTGCCACGGCTGGGGCCTGCGCGGTGACGGTCCGAGCGCGTCCGAGATCGATCCTCGTCCGCGCGTCCTGACCGACGGCAGCTACATGAACAAGAAATCCAATTTGCAGCTGTTCACGGTGATCAAGGGCGGTGGCGAAGCTAGCTTACTATCATCCTCCATGCCGGCCTGGGGCAATCTGCTGCAGGATCAGGACATCTGGAATGTTGTCGCCTGGATCCGGATGATGGCGGACGTCAACGTGCCGAAGACGATTGACGAATACCTGAACCCGAAAACCACGTTCAAGCCGCTGGCTGGCGATGTCGATGCCCTGACGGCTGGCAAGAGCGAGGAATTCAAGGAAGCTCAGGAAGAGAATGAAATGACCCTGGCCGGGCGCGGTGAAGGCGCTCTCAAGGGCGGCGGCTATGTCGAAGGCGGCTTGCGCAAGAAAGCCATCGACGTGGCAGCAAAGGTCAAAAAAGGCTTTTAGGCTCGGAATTCTGATCGTAGCCGGGTAGTATCGGTCAAGGTCGGAATTCTTGTCCGCGGCATCTAACGCGGCGTGCAAAAAAAGGAAGAGGGGGCCGGAAGCGCTTGCGCGACTGACCCCCTCTTTTTTTAACTTAAGGTATCTGGTGATGAGGAAGGGCTGGATTATTACGGTGGCATTGTTCGTCGCCGTTCTGGTTACCGCCGCCCTGGTCGTCTTGGTCCCCAATTCCCTGGGTAAGGCATTCATCAAGGAGGCGAAGGCCATGGGGTATATCGCCTATACCCCTGACGAGGCCATAAAACTGGCTTATGAAAGATGCTCGACCTGCCACAGCGAAGAAAAAATGCTCAAATACTGCACCCGCTGCGGTCCGCCTTTCATCGTCGTGGCGCATTTCATGAAAAAGTATACCGAGATCACCAATGCCCAGAATAAGGACCTCAATCTCAAGCAATTCAGTGATGCCGAAATCGTTGCCATCGCCCAGGCCTGGAATGCCCTGATCGGCAACTGGGAGAGTGATTGGCCCGAAAAGGACCTGCGTAAGCTGCTCGACAAGGATAAGGCGCTGATTGATCTTTTGGCGACGCCGGTTACGAAGAGACCGATCGAAGCCGCGCTCAAGGACAAGCGCGCGCCGGGTGCTTACAAGCGCTATGGCCTGGGCACGGACGGTTAGCAAATATGATTGAAGTAGAAGACCTGACCAAGAACTACGGCTCGCATCTTGGTATCGAGGGCCTGACATTCTCAGCGCAAAAAGGCGAGACCGTCGGCTTTCTCGGCCCCAACGGCGCGGGCAAGACGACAACCATGCGCATCCTCACCTGTTATTTTCCCGCGACATCCGGCAAGGCCATGGTTGCCGGTTATGACTGTTTTGAGGATTCCTTTGAGGTCCGCAAACGGATCGGCTATCTGCCTGAAAACGTACCCTTGTACGGCGACATGATCGTGGATGACTACCTTGCATTCGTCGCCGGTATCAAGGGCGTCGAGGGCCGGGCGATGAAGCAAACCGTCATGCGGATCATGGGTGATTGCGGCCTGGAAACTGTTGTCGGCCGGCCGATCAGAGAATTGTCCAAGGGTTACAGGCAGCGGGTCGGTCTGGCCCAAGCCTTGGTCAACAACCCGGAAATCCTTATCCTTGATGAACCCACAAATGGCCTTGACCCAAAGCAGATCAAGGAAATCCGCAAGCTGATAGCCGATCTAGCGATCCATCGCACGATTATCCTATCCAGCCATATCCTGCCCGAGGTTAGCCTTGTCTGTGAACGCGTGGTGATTATCAACAAGGGCAAGCTGGTGGCCGTGGATAAGCCTGAAAATCTGACCACCAACCTGGGTGACGGCTCGCGCATCCTGCTCCGCATCAGTGGTGAACGGGAGCAGATCACCAAGGCGTTGGGCACGGTCAAGGGTGTGGCCAAGGTAAAGCCGACGGACGACCGCGGCGACGGCGATGACGGCAGCGGCGGCTGGGGATTTGTCGTCGATTTGGACATGGGTGCTGATGGTGAGCAAAGTATCCTGCCCATGGTGGTCTCGAATAACTGGAAGCTGCATGAAATGCGCGCGGTGGAGACCTCGTTGGAAGATGTTTTCATTCAATTGGTGACGGAAGAGGACGCCCCGTGAACCCAAGGAGCATTGGGCTGGTCTTCAAGAAAGACCTTAAGTCCTATTTCAATTCCTACATTGCCTATGCGGTGATCGCGATCTTCGCGGCGGCGACGGGCTATCTGTTTTTTAATCTATTGGCCAGCTTTTCGGTTTTGAGTTTCCAGGCTCAGGCCAACCCCATGGTGGCCAAGCAGTACAATCTGCTGAACGTCAACGAGACTGTGGTGCGGCCGCTGTTTGGAAACATCTCCATCGTCATGTTGTTGATGTTGCCGCTGCTGACCATGAAGCTGCTGGCGGACGAGAAGAAATCCGGCACCATGGAATTGCTCCTCACCTATCCGGTGAAGGATGCCGAGGTCGTCATGGGCAAGTTTTTTGCCTGTCTGGCCGTGTTTGCGGCGATGCTGCTGTCTACCGTCTCCTATCCGCTGTTACTGATCTATCTGGGTGAGCCGGAAATCGTGCCGATCATCACCGGCTATTGCGGCTTGTTCATGCTGGGGGCGGCTTTCATATCATTGGGCATTTTCACCTCATCGCTGACCGAAAATCAGATTATCGCGGCTTCACTGTCGGTGGGAATCCTGTTTTGTTTCTGGCTGATGAGTTATTCGACGATGTTCGTCTCGCCCACCATCGCGCAGATCATCTCGTACCTTTCAATGAATGATCATCTTGCAAGCTTGGCCAAGGGCGTGGTTGATACCGAGGATATAATCTATTTCCTCGTCTTCACCGGCCTTTTCCTATTTCTGACCCTGCGGTCGCTTGAATCCAATCGGTGGCGCTGATGATGGCCAAGAAAATATTTTTCGTTCTTGGTCTGGCCGGCGTCGTCGCCATCATCGCCGGCGGCGTGATTTATGCCGTCACGCGGGAGTTCGGCATCGTGCCGCTGTCCCTGGTCTGGGGCGGTCTGCTTTTATTATTGATATTCTTCTATATCAATTTTTCCGATATTAGGCGCTTCGCGGCCCAACGCTCGACCAAGCACGGCGCCAACATGACGGTGATGATCACCGTCTTCGCGGTTATGATCGCGCTGATCGGCGTGATGTCCGTGCGTTACAAGGTGCGCACCGATCTGACCGAAACGGGCCGGTACTCGCTGTCACGGCAGACGGTGAAAATTTTGAAGTCCCTGGAGCATGATGTGGAGGCGGTTGCCTTTTACCGAGGCGACGAGAGATCCAGGCAGGCGATGCACGATCTGTTGGAGGAATACGCTTATCATACGCCGAAGTTCAGTTTCCATTTCGTTGATCCGGACAAACGCCCCATCGAAACTGCGAAATATGGCGTTACCTCCTATCGGACGACCTTGATCCGTTCCCGCGGCAAGCAGGAAACGGTTGGTTTCGAGTCGGAGGAGAAGGTTACCAACGCACTGCTCAAGGTGATAAGCGATAAGGTGAAGGTCATCTATTTCCTTAAAGGCCATGGCGAAAAGGGTCTCGAGGATAAGGAAAAGGTCGGTTATCAGACCGCTAAGGCGGCGATCAAGAAAGAGACCTTCAAGGTCCGCGAGTTGCTTCTGGTCAATCAGGAGCGAGTGCCCGAGGATGCCGCCATTCTGGTCATTGCCGGCCCGAAGCAGGATTTCCTGCCGGCGGAACTGGCAAAAATCAGACGTTATGTGGATGGCGGCGGCAGTTTGCTGTTCCTGCTCGATCCGCTCATGGCGCCCAAGATTTCCGGCTATCTGGCGGGCTATGGCTTCAAAATCGGCAACGACATCATTATCGACAAACAGAGCAAGATGTTGGGCGCCAACTATCTGACGCCGGTGGTCATGGAATACAATCAGAAGCACCTGATCGGCCGAGATTTTAATTTTGTCACCTTCTTTCCTGTCGCCCGCTCCGTCGAGGTCAAGGAGGACCCGGCCAAGGGCATGTACAATCTGGCCAAGACCGGTTCTTCCAGTTGGGCCAAGAGCAAGGGTAAGCTGGACGAAGAAGACATCAAGTTCAATGCGGCCGATGACCAGCGCGGACCGATCAATCTGGCTTCGGTCAGTGTTATCAAGGTCAAGGACGATACGGGCGCGGCCCCTGTCCAGCCCACCGCGAAGACTGACAAGAGCGAAACCGACAAGACCAAGGCCGACAAGACCGATGCTGGCGTGGCGCCTGCGCCAAAGAGCAACCTGACGGAGGGAATCAACCGCTGGGGCCGGATTATCGTGGTCGGGGATTCTGATTTCGCCGGCAATGCCTATCTTAATTTGATGGGCAACAAGGATTTCTTCCTCAATATGGTCGGCTGGCTGGCGGAGGAGACCGCCCTGGTCTCGGTGCGCAAGAAGTCGACTGAACTAACCCCGTTGACGTTGACGGACAGGGAAAGCAATCTGGTATTCTGGCTTTGCGTGATCCTGGTGCCGACCTCGACGCTGGCGATTGGCGCCGGCGTGGTTGGACGGCGACGGTGGATGTCTTGAAACTGTTCAAGAAGACCGTTTTCTGGTTCATCGCCCTGGCCGCATTGTTCGGCGCCTCGATGCTGATCGACGACCGGGTCGAGGAGGCCGAGCGGGTCGAGGAAGCGAACCTGAAACTGTTTCCCTTCGAGGTCGATCAGGTCAGCGAGTTCTGGATCACGGCCGCGAAGGACGGTATCCGTGTCCGTCTGGCAAAGGAAGCGGACGGTTGGTGGCTGTCCCAGCCCCTGCGGGCGCGGGGTGATGACGAGGATGTCACCAACTTGTTGAACAATATCACGGGCTCGCGCAAGGACGCGATATTGTTCGAGAATCCTGATGCGGCCAAGCTCGCCGAACTGGGTCTGGACAAGCCCGAGATCGAGATCAGTTTCAAGACCACCAGTGGCGTTACCACCATGGAATTCGGCGATAAGGGGCCGACCCTGAACGTGACCTACGGCAGGTTCAAGGGCGAGGCGGCGGTCTACCGGGTCCATTCCGATGTCAAGCAGGAGGCGGATACCTCCGTCTATGCGTTGCGCGATAAATCGACGCTCGATTTCGATCCATTGAAGCTAAGCCGGTTGGAGATCGCGCGCCGGGCCAAGGATACGGTGGCGATCGTCCACGACCGGGGCCGTTGGGATATGCTGCAGCCGCGCCGGGCCCAGGCCGATCAGGCGAAAGTGCTGGAGACCCTATACGAGATCAAGGACACGGATTTGAAGGCGTTCATCGACGAGGCGCCCACCGATCTGGCTCCCTATGGCCTGCTAACCCCGAACATTACCGTGTCCATATGGGAGCAGGGCCAGAAAGGCGCCCAGATGCTGCGTATTGGCGGCAGGGACCGGCAGCGGCGGGGCTATTACGCCAACTTTAACAGCGCCCGAAACGTCATTCTGCTGGAAGAGAATTTGGTCAAGAGCCTGCTCGCCGGCAATGAGCGCTGGAAGGAAGCGGGCTAGCGAAGCGATGGTGCCTTAGATGCGTTTTGGAACCATAGCGATTTTTCTGGGCGGCATCACGCTTGGCGGCGTCCTGGCGGCGGCCGTGTTTTTTTGGCTTGCCGGTGATGGCGGCGAGGCGCCTGTCGCAGTGAAAACGGAACGTCCCGAATGGATGGCCGCGCCACAAGTAGCGCCAGCAGCCAAGAAAAAGGAAGAAAAACCCCGCGCGCTGATCGTTGGCGTGATCGGCCCTGAAACCGGGCCGGAGGCGGAATACGGCCTTGCCGTGCTTACCGGCATTGAAATGGCGGCGGAGCGCTTCAATGCCCAGGGCGGCTTGCGGGGCGAGAAAATCAAAGTCATTCATCACGATGACAGCGGCGGTTCGGGCCAGGCCATGGATATTGCCGAGGCGCTGATCGCGAAGAATGTCGTGGCCATATTCTCGGCCCCGACGGGTTGGTCGACCTTCGCGCCGACCCATCTGGTCAACAACGCGCGCACGGTGTTCATTTCCATTGGGACGCGGCGGAAAATTGCCAGAAGCGGCGAGTACATATTTCACTTTGCACTGCCTGATGAAACCGCCATCGATGAAATGCTGGGTTATGCGGTCGAGGAACTGGGCCATGGGAATTTCGCCCTGATCACCTCGTCATCCTATGACTATTCCCTGTCCATCGCCTCGGTCTTCAAGCAGGCGGTGCCACGGCGGGGCGGCAAGATCGTGCTTGAGGCCGACACCTACGACAGCTTTTCCGGCAAGACCGATATCACAAAGGTGGCGGCGGCCCTGAAGGCCCAGCAGGCCGGTCCAGATCGCGTACAGGCGATTATCTTCACGGGCGGTGCACAAGAAGCCGCGCGTCTGACCCAATCCCTGGCGACGCTGGCGGCCGATGGCGGCCCCAGGCTGCCCTTGATCGGCGGCGAGGATCTGTTCAGTCCGGCATTCTTGGAACAGGGCGGGCCGGCGGTGCGCGGTGCCCTGGTCTATGCCACATTCGCGCCCGACCACCCCTCACCCCTGGTGGCGGATTTCGTGGCGGCGCACAAGGTCCGGAAGAATTCCGTTCCCGATAGATTTGCCGCCCTGGCCTACGATGCCTTTGGCCTTTTGACCCAGGCGCTCACGGCGGCCCCGTCGTTGCGGGGCGGCGCGGTCAGGGAGGCCCTGGTTAACCTAGGCGAAGCGGAAGGCGTGAGCGGGCCAGGCCGGTGGGCGGCGAATGGTACGCCCATCAAACAGTCGCATCTTTATCGCGTTGAAGACAGTCAAACCGGTCCAAGGTTTGCGTTGGTATCAACGAAGGCGCGTAAACAATGAAAATCGAGATAGAGCACGGCCACTGGCTGCACTATTTTGGCGGCCTCGCCGTTGTGCTTCTGATCGTGCAGCTTTTCACCGGCATATTCCTGGGTCTATTTTATCAGGCCGATCTGCAGACCGCCTATGCCTCCGTGCAAGGCCTTTATAAGGACTTCGCACTTGGCGCCTGGATCAGGGACAGCCACCGTTGGATCGCGCTGTTCATTTTCGCCGCGATTGTCGTGCATGTGGTGCGAAGCCTGCTCAGACGCGAGTTTCTCAACTATCTGCGTAGCACGTCCTGGCTAACCGGTGGGCTGCTGATCCTGCCGTTGCTGGCCCTGTTGGTGACCGGTTTCATTCTGCCGTGGGAATGGCGAGCCTATTGGTTCATGGAGATGGTGCCGAACTATTTGGGCGCCTTGCCGTTGGTTGGACCGGGGTTGAAGGCCTATCTGATCGAATCTTTTAGCCTAAGCCGAAATTTTATCACACATGTGGTAATCCTGCCTATCGTCGCCTACGTTCTGATTGATTTTCACGTTCTGGCGCTGTTGCGCCGGAAACGGCTGGGGATCGGTGCCTACCTGGCCAAGCATGCCCTGTTGAGCATTCCATTTTTTATCGCCATTGCCGTGTTGGCGGTCAATATCCCGACCCCGACCGAAGACCCGGATATCATCCCTATGCCACTGGAAGGCGCCGATGTGCCGACGCCTGAGTGGTTCATTCTGTTCTTCTTTAAGCCGTTCCTGGATTTCGAGGGCTTCCTGGCGCGGTTTCTGGGTATTTACCTACCCGTGGCCTTGTTTCTGATCCTGATTTCTCTACCTTTGGTCCTTAAAGGCAGAACCAACTGGCAACAGCCCGCCCCGTTGCGGCCTATCGGCAAGTTTGGAAAGGCAGGTCTGATTGGCGTGGCGGTATCTTTCCTGATCGTCATCTTCCCTACGGCGGTACCGTTTGGATTACTTTATTCGGAAACCCATGTCTCACCGACCCTGGGCTGCAACTCGTGCCACAACGTCATGATGGGTACTCGAATGGGCATTCCGCCAAAAGCCTTCAAGGACCGAAAAATCAACCCCCTGCTGGATGACAACCACTGGATGGTTGAACACTGGTTCTATCCGCAGGTGGCCTGGTAGTTCTGTTTTCGTCTTTGCCTGGCGCCGGCAATGAATAGAGCGCTACCGGCACCGATCAGGAACAGGAAAAAGCCGTCAAGCGCGATCCCGGTTAGTAAGTTCATGACCGTATCGATGATGCCAAAGGCGGCGAGGGTGGCGCCGAATGCCTGTTTCTTGAATCCGGCGGGAAGTTTTTCCAGTTTCCCGCTCATCCGGCCAGAAAGCCCAGGAAGAACGCTTTGTAGTAGATCATGGTGTTACTGAGATTAAGTCCGGCCAGAATGGCAAGAATCAGGCCACAGGCTATCCTGACCGCGCCCGCCCGCCGCCTGACCGCGCCGGCCTTGGCTGCCAGAAAGACCAATACAAGTGCGGTCAGCGTCAAGGCCAGGCAAATCCCCGTGGCATAAAAAATCGCCAGTGTGCCGCCGTAAACCGCGTTTTCGGGCCGCCCGGCCAGGCCCAGAATTCTCGACAGGGCGGGCGTGATACAGGGCGAATAGATCAGCGCAAACGAGATGCCTAGCAACAATGAGACGGCGGCCAGAAGCACCGGCCGGCATAGATGTTCCAGTAGCGTGATCCAGCTAGCGAGCAGCAAGGCAAGAGAGACCAGCAGAATATAGCCGCCGGCGATGAACTCCAATGTGCCAAGATTATAGACTAGGGCACGGCCGATGGGCTGCCCGGTCATGGTCAGAAGGCCGTACATGACGGTGAAGCCCGGCGCGAAGGACAGCGCCGGCAGCAGCACCCTGCCGCCGAGACTGGCTTCGCTTTTGAGTGCGCCGGCGGCAAAATATAGTCCGGTAACATAGGCGAGGAAAAAGGGCGAGATCTGTAGAATGCAGACCTGCCAGATCGAAAAGAAGGAGGCAAAACCGTCGCCGATGGCGCCAATATAAGCCATCACAACAACTCGCTCGTCCACTTGAAGAAGTCTTCCTCCACGTCCTTGATATTGCCGTAGAAGACCCTTTTGACCTTGCCTTGGGCATCAATGAAGACCGTCGTCGGCGGTGCCGTTATGCCATAGACGCGCGCGATTTCGTCACCGTCATCGAAACCAACCGGGAAGGGGACCTGCCATTTGCCCGCCTTGTCCCTGAACTTGCCTTCGGGGCTTTGGAAGCCGATCATCAGGAAAGCGATCTTGCCTTCGCCGCCGCTGTTGTGAAGCTCGAACGCCTTTTTCATCATCGGTATGGAATCGTTGGAACAGGGGCACCACGACGACATAAAGGTGATGACCTGGGCCTGTCCGGGGTGCGCGGCAACCTCCCTGGTCTCGCCATTCAGCAGGGTCAAGGTGGACGGCGGTGCCATGGCGCCAATTTCGAGCGGGGTCACGTTTTCCTCGATACAGCCCGTGACCAGGAGGGCCAAGAGCACGGCGGGGAGCACGGTGGCCGGCAAGCTAAAGTATCTTGTCCAGTTCATGTTTGATCAGCTCCTCTGTCACGGCGCCGGAGTGGGTATAGGTAACCAAGCCAGTGGCATTGATGAAGAAGGTCGTTGGCAGGCCATAGACGCCCAAGGCATCCTTGGCCTTTTGATCCTTGTCCAGGCCGGCGGGAAAAGTCAGGCCGTATTTCTTGACGAAGTCCCTGGCGGCAATGTCAGTATCCTTGATGGCTATACCAAGGAAGATCACCTTTTTTTGTAGATATTCCAGATGTACAGCCTCCAAGGCTGGCGCCTCGGTCCGGCAGGGGATGCACCATGACGCGAAAAAATTGACGACCACCGCTTCGCCCTTGTGTTTAGACAAGGTGAAGGTTTGGCCGTTAAACAGTTTCAGTGTGAAGTCGGCAGCATAAACCTTTTTGGGCGTCTCGTCGCAGCCCTGCATAAGAGGCAGCAGAAGCAAGAGAAGCGAAGCGATGAGCGCGCGCCGTATCACTGTTTGTCCCCTCCCTGTTTTGTCTTGGTGGAGCGCAGCCCGGCATCCGGGATCGGCAGGCGCCAGTGGAAAATCCGCTCGCGCATGGCCGGTGGCCGGATCAGCATTTCCAGGGAACCGGCCCGTGCGCCGGCGCCTTGATCAATGTCGGGAAAGGTTAGGACCCCTTGCCTGTGATGCAGTTGGCCGTCTTCATAGAGGACCTGCCAGTTCGCGGCTTTTGCCTCTTCGCCGCCATCGATCCGGATGGCGGTGTATTTGGCCAGATCCCAGGGCGGCAGGATGCCGGTATGGGTGTTGACATAGACGATGAACAAGGCCTCGTCACTGTCCACAGGCTTGCTCTTGAAGGCCAGGTACGGCATCAGGTGCCGGTAACCGCGCGGTAGATAGATGATATCGAAGTAAAGGTCGCTTTCGCCGAAATCCAACCGCCATAAACGCTTCTTCAGAAAGCGCATGGTCGCCTCCGGCAGGATTGTCGGCACGTTTGATAGATGGTTCCGCTGCAGGTATTCGATAATCGTCTTGGCCTCGGTCCTGCCGATGCTGGCCTTTTCCTGCTTGCCCATGCGGGTGACGATCTGCTCCCACTCAAGAGCAGTACGCGGCGTCAGCTCGATGACATCCTTGCCGTGGCATTGTCTGGTACAGGTGGATAGATAGAGCTGTCGGGTTTGGGCCGGGTCGAGGTGGTCGACCAGATCGTATTTGTGTGCCAACAGCGCGGCTTTGGTTGTCAGATATTGCACCCGGCCGCCGGGACCGGGCTCGATCAAGTAGACAAACGCCAGAAACGAGACCATTGCCAGAATCAGCGTGAAGAGGGTGAGGCTCAGCATGAAATGCCTCACTCTAGACGGCAGCTCGGGTGAAGGCTTGTCTAACGCCAAAATAGATACCGCCTATTAGAACCAAAGCCCAGAGCCCGACACCAGACCACAATAATATCCAATCCATGGTGCCAAAACCTCTGGTGTATTGGTAGACCTTGCCGTTGATCTTTTGCATCGTGGTCAGCCGCGCCTCTTCGCCGTACGAGGCGATGAAGTAGTCCATGATCTGCTGCTTGGTTTTCCCATTCTTGATCATTTCGCCAATTTCCGCCTTCCAGTCGAGACCGCAGGTCATATTGCAATCTTCCAGGATAAGCGGGCATTCACAAGGACAGGCCAGATCCCTGGCCACCTCGCCGACCGTCAGGGCCAGGGCGGCTTTCGGCAAAATCAGCAGAACCGCGAACAGCAACACCCTGAACAGGCCGCACCGTTGTCCGGTCGAGCTGATTGCGCCGGCCATCATGGCGATGCCCGCCGCCGTCTTGTCCGGACGATCCAGAACAGCGCGGCTACCACCAAAACCATGCCGGTGCCGAAGACGGCATAGACAATGGTGCGAACGTTGCGCTGGGTCTGATAGGGCGAGCCCCAGACCCGTCGTCCGGTCATGGAGGCGTATTTGACGTCCACCGACGGTTCCCTGGTTTCTTTCGTGTAGGCAATCTTGAATACCCGATCCTCGCCTTTGGCGATGTCTTCCAGGACATAGTTGAAATGATTGAAGTCTTTATCAGTGCTTGCCTTGCCCCCCGGTGGAGAAATGGCGAACGATGTCGTGCGCAAGGGCTGCTGAATATCCACTTCCATGTTGTCGATCGGATGATTGGCCTTGATGGCGTATTCAATTTGCCTATTCGCGCTATCAAGGTCGATCGGGGCAAGATGAAAGCTGACATAGAAATTCGAGAACGGCAGCGAGAGGCGGACCCGATTGTAGTGTTCCCCCTCGCTGATATCGTATAACTGGCAGAAATGCTGTCCGCCCGGCGACAGGCTGCAGATGTCATTGATAATGGCATCCTTGGGGATGAGGAAATCCGTGACGGTGGGGAATTTCGAGTCATCGGCAAAACGGCCATCGTAGACCACCAGGATTGAAGGATCGTCATATTCGGGCCATATCATGACCCGCATCCGGCCAATTGTCAGCTCATCATCGGCCCGCGTTTCCGCCGCCAGGAATGGGGACAGCAGCAGGACCAAAGACAGCCAGGGTATCAGGATCCTTGATCGCATCACATTTATCCGCCGTGGTTCAAGGCTGGACTAGTCCTCCTTGAACTCGCACTTGCAAATTTCCTTCCTGAGGTAGGCAATAATGTTGCGGATTTCCTTGTCGCTAAGTTGCTCCGCGAACGGTGTCATGTTCTCGGTCAGGCCGACGGAGGCGCCGCCATCCTTGATGACCTTGAAAAGATATTTGTCCGATTTCGAAGAAAGGAACTTGGGGCTCGAAAGGTTCCTTGGCTTGACATCAAGGTCTTCCGACAGCATGCCGTCGCCCTTGCCGGTGTCGCCATGGCACGGCATGCAATAGCTCAGAAAATTGCCGCCCCCGTCTTCATTTCCCGCCTTCCAAGCGGACGCGGCTGTCGGGTCGGATTGCTGTCCGCCAACGGCCTGGCCGGCGGCGAAAAATCCGGCTCCCAACAGGGCGCCAACAAGCAATAAGGAGCTGATTTTTTTCATCCTTTTTTCCTACGCCTTCAAGCTTCACAACAGCCCCGAACCCTACCTTGGATCAAGGCCATGGCGTTTGATACAGGTCAAGGACCGTGGGGATATAGACTGTCAGTCTAGAATGCCTAAATTATTGAAAATGTTAGCTTTTGCGCTTTCGCGAACCGCCCGGAAAGAAACAGAAAAATGCGGCGAAGGGCATCGATCAAGGATGAGGCCAAGGCGGTATATTTGATGCGGAAGTGGCGGCGAAATTCGGGGCGAATTCGATTTTTAGGTGTCGTCCTGCTCCTGTTCATCCCATTTTTTCTGCAGGGCTGCCAGGACGAGGACGGCGGCGCCACGGCGGGAAGAAGCCTGGCGCCCGATTTCACGATAACGCGGTTTGACGGCGGCGGCGAATTTCGCCTGGGCGATCATAGGGGTGGTCCCGTGGTGATCAATTTCTTCGCCTCGTGGTGCACTACCTGCGGCATCGAGGCCAATGGTCTTGAAAAGGTTTACCAGGAATACGTCGCGAAGGGAGCGATGTTCGTCGGCGTCGGCATCGACGACACCGAAATCATGGCGCGACAGTTCCTGGCGAAGAACAGCATTACTTATCCTTCCGGCCTAGATCTGACCGGTAGCATAAAACGGGATTACGGCCTGCATGGCTTGCCCTATACATTCTTCGTCGACCGCGAAGGCTACATCACCTACGTCCACTCCGGCGCCGTTACCGAGACGTTGTTGAAGTACGAACTGGATAAGCTGCTATGACCCAGGCGGCGGAAAAACAAGAGATCTCTCAATGAGCAAAATGGCCATGGCCATCCTGGCGATCGTCTTCGGCACCGGCCTTGCCGGCGGCGCGGTGGGCTATTTGCTGTATTCCGACCCGGTGGCGGAGAAGATCGATCCCATAACCATGAATCCGCCTAGCGGTCCGTTCACCTTGGCCGATCATACGGGGCGGCAGGTCACGGACGAGACTTACCGGGGCAAACTCATGCTGATCGCCTTTGGTTATACTTATTGTCCCGATGTCTGTCCGACCGGTTTGCAGGCCATGAGCACATCCATGGACATGCTGGGCGAGCAGGCAGATTGGGTACAGCCGATTTTCATCACAATTGATCCTGCGCGCGATGATGCCGACGTGATGAAGGACTATGTGGAAGCGTTCCATCCCAGGCTCGTTGGCCTGACTGGCACGGCGAAGCAAATCGCCAAGGCGGCAAAAGGCTACCGCGTTTATTACAACAAGACCGTGCTGCCCAAGGACGACGGCGAGGATAAAAGCGCCGATGCCGAGGAAGACTATTCCATGGGCCACACGACCTCGATCTATCTGGTCGGTGTCGATGGCCGGGGGCTGGCTGTTTTCAACTTCGGCATGGCGACGACCTCGGCCGAGGTCATGGTCGACCGCATGCGCCATTTCATTAACATTCAAGAAGCCTTGGACAGGGCCAAAAAATAGCCGAAATGCCCATGCAACCTTAGTCAGCAAGCCCTTTTGCCATGATGCGGGCGCGCTGCGCCTGTTCCTGGGCGATCTGGCTGCTTAGGCCGGTGTATCTGGTTGGGTCCAGCATGCGCACCATCTGTTCTGGCGACAAATATTGGTTGAAGCGCGGGTCGGCGCCTAGCAGTTCGCTAAAGCTGCTTTCGCCGACCGCAACCGCTTGGGCCGCGTCGTAAACGATATCATGCGCCTCCTGCCGGCCCACGAACTCGCCCAGGGCCAGCATGATCGGCTCCGCCATGATCAAGCCCTTGGTCAGGTCGAGGTTGGCGCGCATGCGCTCCGGCTTCAGCACAATGCCCTCGGCCAGGATCCGCACCCGCTCCAGCGTATCCCCCATGAGAACGCAGACCTGATTTTGCGCCTGTCGCATCATCAACGAGGTCTGCCGGTTTGCCTCATGCTCGGTCATCACCGCTTCCAGGGCCAGGGGCACCATGGTACGGATTTGCGCCGCATAGGCCATGATGTCTTGCGAGGTAAACGGATTGCGCTTTTGCGGCATGGTGGAACTGCCGACGGTGCCGGCGGAAATCGGCTCCTCGACCTCGCCAAACTCCTGCTTCATGCCGGTATAGATCTCGTTGGCGAATTTGCCGCAACTGGCCGCCAACAAGGCCAACGCCATGATGTGTTCGGCCAAATGATCCATGATGGTGCGGGCTGGCACCGGCATTGGCGGCATATCCAGATGGGCGGCCAGCCGTGCCTGTACTTCCAGGCCCTGAGCGCCGAAGGAGGCGGCGGTTCCCGCCGCCCCGCCTAGCATGGTCTGAAAGACCCGCGGCCCGCACTGTTCAAGGCGCTCCACATGGCGGGCGAACTCGTCGATCCAGACCGCGACCTTGAGGCCGTAGGTTGCGGGTACCGCGTGTTGCCCATGAGTGCGGCCTGGCAGCGCCATGTCCTTCGACCGTTCAGCCAGATCGGCCAGGGCGGCAAGGATCGCGCCCAGCTGGCGCAGGAAGACCCGATGCACCTTGCGCAACTGCAATAGATCGCCGGTCTGGGTGATGTTCTGTGTCGTCGCACCCCAATGCACGTAGTTGCCGGCATCGCCATCACATAGTCGCGACAACTCCCAGATCAGTGGCACCAGGCTGTGCCCGGTGCGCTGAAAGCCTTCCGTAAGGCGCGCGCGGTCAAACAACGCAAGGTCGCATTTTCGGGTGATTTCGGTTGCCGCCGCCGCCGGTATCATGTCCAACTCGGCCTCTGCCCTGGCCAGCGCCGCCTCCACATCCAACCAGGCCTGCCAACGCGCGTCCTGCGCCAACAGGTCCGCGACACCTGGATCAGGAACACGTAGTGATGTGGGATTGTCCTGCTGCATGACGTTGTCTCCCTGTATGCAAGTTCTTCGCGCGTTTGTTGCTTCGATTGTGCACCTTCGCGCACAATGGCGATAGCTAGTCTGGAAATTTAGTGCCTTAATCTAGCTATTTAGTTCCGTAATCAGTGCTTGGGAGGTCAGCGAAATGAAGGGTGTCGTATTTATTGGCGAAAGCAGGACCGAGTTGCGCGAATTTCCCGATCCGCAACCGGGTCCGCGGGATGTGATCCTGGAGATCAAGGCCTCCGGAATGTGTGGCACCGACCTCAAGGGCTACCGCGAACCCTTCATTCCCGGCGTGGTGCGCGGCGGCATCAAGCGCTCGATGGAACCGGTGATCGCCGAGCACGAACCCTGTGGCATCGTGGTCGAGCTTGGTTCGGCGGTGACCGGGCGCGAGGCCCGGATCGGCCAGCGAGTGATTGACTTTCACTATGATGGCTGCGGCGTCTGCCGCCACTGCATGGCGGGCTGGCGGCAAATGTGTGCGGATGGAGCGGTGGTCTTCGGCTCGGTCGCCCATGGCGCCCATGCCCCTTATATGAAGGTGCCAGTCGAAAGCCTGGTGACGTTGCCTGATGAACTATCGTTCGAGACCGGGGCGGCCATCGCCTGCGGCACCGGAACGGCCTTTGGCGCCCTGCAACGGTTGTCCCTACATGGCGACGAGACCATTGCCGTCTTTGGCCAAGGACCGGTCGGCCTGTCTGTCACCCAGCTTGCTCATGCCATGGGTGCCCGCGTGATTGCCCTGGATATCTCGCCCGAGCGCCGTCAGCTTGCCGCTGAATTGGGTGCGGATGTCGTCCTTGACCCCATGGCCGATGACCCGGTACAGGCGATCCGGGATCTGACCCACGGCGAGGGCGCCGAGAAAACCCTGGACGCCTCATCCTCGGCCCAGGTGCGGGCCCAGGCGGTGCGCGCGACGCGGGCCTGGGGCGCGTGCTGCTATGTGGGCGAGGGCGGCGAGGTGACTTTGGAGGTCAGCCCAGATCTGCTGCGCCGGCAAGTCACCTTGATCGGGTCGTGGACTTTTTCCAATGTCGGTTTGGCCGATTGTGCCCGCTTTGTCGCCGACCGTGGCGTCGATGTGGACCGCCTGTTCACCCACCGCTGGAAGTTGGACCAGGCGGAAGAGGCCTACCAACTGTTCGATCAGCAGAAAACCGGCAAGGGCGTATTCCTGCCTGCGAGCTAGGCCTTTTAGCGCATGCGGTGGGGTTCATGGGAGATACCGTTCGCCACTTGCAGCTCGTGGACATAGCCGATGAAGGCCTTGGTATCCGTTGCGCTGACTTGGGGCTGGGGCAGCATGCTGCCGAAACGCCAATGATGCTAGCCGACGCCTTTTTTCAAGGCAAACGAAAAGGCGCCGTCGGCGTGATGTCCGGGTTGATAGATCTTGTGTGCCAGCGGCGGCCCGCCCGGTCCGCCGCCGGCATTCTCGCCTTGCAGCCCCATCGCCGATAGTTTCGGCACCTTTACATCGACGGTCACCGAACTGCTTTGCTGTATCGATTGATTGATCATCACCCAGGCGCCGCCCGCCACGACGGCCAATACCGCCAGTGCCGGCAGCTTTGCCTTCAGGCGCACCATCAGGTTGGTATTTTCCGAGGTTTTTTTGTTCATGATATGCCGTGCTCGTTTTCACAAAAGTAATGCGCCGACTGATCGGCGCTTCGTAAAATCACTGCAGCTTCGGCGCCTTGCCGAAAACTTCGTGCTGTTCGCCTGACAGACCATCCATGATGGGGCAGTCGGGACGGTGATCGCCGGCGCAGTGCTCGATCAGGTGTGACAATGTTTCCTGCAGATCCTGCAATTCGCTGATCTTGCCTTCGATGTCTTCGAGGTGCTTTTGCGCGATGTTCTTAACCTCGGCGCTGGCCCGGTGCTTGTCTTCATAAAGCGACAGAAGCGCCCGGCAATCATCGATGGAGAAGCCCAGACCGCGCGCCCTTTGCACGAAGCGCAGCTTGTGGACATGGGCCTCCGTATAGCTGCGGTAACCGTTCTCCATGCGGTCGGCGGCGATCAGATCAATGCTTTCGTAATAGCGAATGGTCTTCGAGGATAGGCCGGTGGCCTTGGCGGCATCGCCGATATTCATGACTTGATCTCCAAGTGTATGGTGCGCAGGCGCAGCGCGTTCGTGATCACCGAAACGGAGCTCAAACTCATGGCGGCGGCGGCGATCATGGGGCTGAGCAACAGGCCAAAGAACGGATACAACACGCCCGCCGCCAGGGGTACGCCAAGGGCGTTGTAGAAAAAGGCAAAAAATAGATTTTGCCGGATATTACGCATGGTCGCCCGGCTGATCCGCCGGGCCCGCACGATGCCATAAAGATCGCCCTTGACCAGGGTAACGCCGGCGCTTTCGATCGCAACGTCGGTGCCGGTTCCCATGGCGATGCCGATGTCGGCCTGGGCCAGGGCGGGGGCATCGTTGACGCCGTCGCCGGCCATGGCCACCACATGGCCCTGATCCTGCAGCCGGCGCACCGCCGCGCTCTTCTCGTCGGGCAGGACATCGGCGATGATCTCATCGATATTCAGCCGCGCCGCCACCGCCTCCGCCGTTGCGCGGTTGTCGCCGGTCAGCATCACGATGCGCAAACCTTCCCCATGTAGGGCCTGGATGGCGCTGGGCGTGGTCTCCTTGATCGGGTCGGCGACGGCGATCAGACCAGCGGCCTTGCCGTCGATCGCCGCGAACATGGCGGTGGCACCCTGATTGCGCAAATCGTCCGCCTCTAGACCGGATATATCCGCGCCCCGCGCGGCCATCATGGCGGCGTTGCCGAAAGCCACCGCGCGGCCATCGACCTCTCCTGCAACACCTTTGCCAATGGTTGCCTGAAATCCGGTTGGCTCGACCAACGTCAGCTCCCGCGCCTGGGCGCCAGCAACGACAGCAGCGGCCAGGGGATGTTCGCTGGCCCGCTCCAGGCTCGCCACTAGGGCCAAAACCTCGTTCTCCTGGAAACCGGGCGCGGCGATGACTTTTTGCAAGGCCGGTTTGCCCATGGTTAGGGTACCGGTCTTATCGACGACCAGCATATCGACTTTTTCGAAACGCTCCAACGCCTCGGCGCTCTTGATCAAGACGCCGGCCTGGGCACCGCGCCCGGTGCCCACCATGATCGCCATGGGCGTGGCCAGGCCCAGGGCGCAGGGACAGGCAATGATCAACACGGACACGGCGGCCAGCAATGCATATGCCAGGGCGGGGCTGGGCCCCCAAATGGCCCAGGCGGCGAAAGCAGCAATGGCGCAGGCGACAACGATGGGGACGAAATAGCCGGCCACCGTATCGGCGATGCGCTGGATCGGCGCCCGGCTGCGCTGTGCCTCCGCTACCATCTGGACAATTCGGGCCAGCATGGTCTCCGCGCCCACCTTGTCGGCCCGTATGACCAGGGCACCGGTGCCATTAAGCGTGCCGCCGATGACGCCGTCGCTGGTGATTTTCTCTACCGGCAGGGGCTCGCCCGTAATCATCGCTTCATCGACCGCGCTGTGGCCGTTCACGATCTCGCCATCTACCGGAATGCCTTCGCCGGGCCTGATCCGCAACCGATCGCCCACCCGCACTTCGGTCAGGCTGACTTCTTCCTCCCCGCCATCGTCGTTCAGACGCCAGGCGGTCTTGGGCGCCAGATCCAGCAAGGTCCGCAAGGCACCCGAGGTGTGCTCACGGGCGCGCAGCTCCATCACCTGCCCCAGCAACACCAGGGTAATGATGGCCGCGGCGGACTCCAGATAGATGGCAACCCGCCCATCCGCGCCGTGGAAACCTTCGGGAAAGACGCCGGGCAGCAAAACGGCGATAGCGCTGTAGCCGTAGGCCGCACCGGTACCGATGGCGATCAGGGTGAACATGTTCAGCTTCATGGTTGCCAGGGATTTCCAACCCCGTTGGAAGAATGGCCAGCCCGCCCACAGCACCACGGGGCTGCTCAGGGCCAGCTGCGCCCATGGGTTCCACGCACCGCCGACAAGGCTGGCAAGGCCCGGTATCATCTCCCCCATGGCCAGGATCAATACAGGCAGGGCAAGGGCGCCGCCGATCCAAAAGCGCCGTGTCATATCGATCAGTTCGGCATTGGGCCCGGCCTCCATCGATACCGTGGCCGCTTCCAGCGCCATGCCGCATTCGGGGCAAGCCGCCGGCGTGGCGCTCCAGGCGTCGGGGCACATGGGACAGATATAGCCGCCTCGGCTGTCGCCGCCCTCTTCTTGCGCGGCCAAGGCTTTCGCGGCCTCCTTGGCAACCTGGGCCGCCGCCTGGGCGGTGCCGTCAAGATAGCCTTGGGGATTACCTTCGAACTTGCCGGCACAACCGGCACAGCAGAAATAATAGACCTCGCCCGCATGTTCGAAGGAGGGTTTTTCGGTGGGTAACGAGACCGTCATGCCGCAGACCGGGTCGATCGCGTGTTCGCCTTGCTGTTCCGCCGCTTCCGCCATTCTATACTCCCAACATCCAGCCGTACCGCCCATTCATATTTGTTCATATAAAGATTCTAGTTACTGGAAGGTCAAGGACTGGATCATCATAAACTATTTCCTTTGACGGCATCTCTTAAGGCATCGTTGACTGGTATGGCTGCTTTGAGCCCAATGAAGGAGTAAGACGATGCCGCGACTGCCGATCCCCTCCGACACGGAGACGTTTACCGGAGAAACCCGCGCCGCCGTGCGCCACATTTTCGAAACACGTGGAAGCATGCCACCGCCGAGCAGCTATCTTACCTACGCCGGGCAGGCGGGGGCGCGGCTGTCGGATCTGGTCGAACATCTGCGCTACCATACATCGTTGAGCGATGCGGAGTCCGAGCTGGCCATCTGCACCGCCGCGCGGGCGGCCAACGCGGATTTCATCTGGGGCGCACACGTCAGGCTGGGCCTGCAGGCCGGCACGCGGGAAGAGGCAATCCATGCCGTCGATACCTACGCGCCGCTGGACGGTTTAACGGCGGACGAGGCGCTGATAATCGGTTTCGGGCGAGAACTTCTGGAGGCGCCACGGGTCAGTGACGATACGTTCGATGCCGTGCGGGCGCGCTATGGCGAGCAAGGCCTGTTGGAGCTAACGGCGGTGATAAGCGTGTACATAATGAACGCAAGCATCTTGCGGGTGATGGATCACGAAGCGGCGGCGGACGCGCGGCATCTAACGCCACGCTAGGATTATTCCGCCGGTCGATGGGCGCGGAGGAAGCTGCGCGCGTGGCGCACGGCAAAAGGTACCCGCTCCTTGGGCTCTTTCCACGGAAACATGCTGATCTGGGCATTAGGTGCGAGAAGTGCCGATTCCATGGCCACGGCGTAGGGATGTGGCGGAATATCGTCCGGCATCACCAGTATGGGTGTATCACAGGAGCGTACGAAATCACGGCTCACGGTAAAGACAAAATCTCCCTTGTCCCGGTACATTTTGGTCAGGAAGGCGTCGATCATCTCCATGGTGATCTCGGGCTGGCGTTCGCACAGTGGCGGACCCCAGGCTTCAATGTTGTTCTGGTAGAAAATGTCCGGCGCCTCCGGATTAAAGCCGCTGGGCTGGGCCAGTACCGCGGCGGCTATGCGCGCCGGCGCCCGTTGCAACAGGTTCCAGATGAAGGGGCCGCCGATGCAAAAGCCCAGCACCAGAAACCTGTCGACGCCCAAATGATCCATTAGACCAAGCTGGTCATCGGCGTAGGCGTCCCAGGGCCGTTCGATCTCCAGCGGGCCGGAGGACTGGCCGCCGTTAGCATTGCGCAGGTCCATGGTTATGCAGCGGAACTCGCCCTTGAACTCCGCCATCGGATCAAAGGGCGCATTACCGGTGAAGTTGGCGATCGTCGCATTCAATCCCCCGCCGGGAATAAGCAGCAGCGGAAAGCCGGCGCCGGCCTCTTCGTAATGAATGCTGACAGGTCCATTTTCGTAGAACGGCATGGCGTAATTCCTCTTTTTGTGTTCCCTAAACCCAGGGCGGCACGATAACAAAACGCTAGACATGACCCCGGACCCTGACCACCATAGCCGAGCCGTGAGAATGATGGCAGCCAACGAAGAAGCAATGGAACCGGAGGAGCAGACGTGACCACGACCCAGCGCGCCCATCTTATCACCGGGGGGTTCCCGCCTGGCTCCGCCGCGGGCCACGATATGGATTATGCCCGCCTGCAGTTGTTGCAACAGCTGCAAGCCAGGGAGCATCTTGCGGTCACCGTTGCAAATGATTTCCAGGACATCGAACGTTGGCTGCCGGGAACGGACTTTCTCATAACCTATGTGGCCGGGCCGTATCCGGTGGGCACGGGCAATGCGGCGCTGTTGGACTGGTTGGCGAAGGGCGGCCGTTGGTTCGCCCTGCACGGGACGTCTGGCGGCAAGGCAGTCAAAGGGGAACGTGATGGCCTGACCGTCAAGAAGATGGTCAAGGCCGAGCATCACCGGATCTTGGGCTGCTTTTTCCTCAACCACCCACCGCTGTGTGAGTTTCAAGTCTCCGTCACCGCCGATCATCCCGTTACTCGGGGGCTGCCCAAAACATTCTTGGCCCAAGATGAACTCTACCTGATCGAATTACAGGACACAGGTGCCAGCCGTGTTCTTTTGACGACCGAGTTGGCGGAAGATCCCTCGCCGCCCGGTTTCGGCTTTGTCTATGACGAGGATACCTCCGTGCAAGCGGACGGGAAAACACGGGTGCTCGGCTACGCCCGCGATGTGGGGCGGGGAGAGGTCGTATATGTCGGTTTGGGCCATTGCCATACGGGCCGGACCAATACTCAGTCGAAAGTGGATGCCAGCATTGATCCGATGGGTGCCGTGCCGTCCGAATTCCATGGTGTCTGGGAGACGGACACATTCGGGCACTTGTTGCGAAACGCTATCGCCTGGGGAACGGATAGGCCTTAGACGGAATGTAGGAGCGTAAGGTGATTGTAGGTATCGAGGTCGGCGGAACCTTCACGGATCTGATCGCGGTCCTAGACGATGGCCGCGCGGTGATACACAAGACGCCCTCGACGCCGGATGACCCGAGCCGGGCCGCGATTTCTGGCCTTAAGGAATTATTGCAACGCCTCGGCGCCAAGGGTGGCGATGTAACCGAATTGCTGCACGGCTCAACCATTGTCGCCAATTCCCTGATCCAGCGCCGGGGCGCCAAGGTGGCCCTGCTGACCACGGCCGGTTTTCGCGATGTGCTGTTCATTCAGCGCCAAGACAAGTCGGTCGTCTATGACATGTTCTACCAGAAGCCGACGCCGCTGATTTCCCGCGACATGGTTTTCGATGTGCCCGAGCGCATGGCCGCGAACGGCGATATTGTCAGCCCGCTGGACGAGGCTGTGGTGATCGAACATGTTGATCGCTTGGCGGCTGAAAAAGGCGTCGATTCCATCGCCGTCTGTCTGCTGCATGCCTATGCCAATCCGGCCCATGAACGCGCCATCGGCGATCTGATCGCGGTCCGGCATCCAGATATCCATGTCTCGCTATCGTCCGAGGTGGCGCCGGAACACCGCGAGTACGAACGCGCCAGCACCGTGGTTATCTCTGCCTTTATGCGCCCGGTGGTGGAACGCTATCTGTCGAAATTCGAGGCTGACGTGCGCGGTGTCGGCTTCCTTGGCACGCCTTTGATCATGCTTTCCAATGGCGGTGTCGCGCCGGTGGCGGCGGCCCGGCGGCTGGTGGCACAGATGTTTCATTCCGGTCCCGCCGCCGCCGTCACGGGCGCGGCGGAAACGGCAGTGCTGGCTGGTACTCCGGATATCATCACCATCGATGTCGGCGGCACCAGTTCCGACGTCTGTCTGATCACCAACGGCAGTCCCGAAACCACGGTCAAGGGGACGTCAGAGTTCAATATCGAGGGCCTGCCCCTCAACATCGCCATGACCGACATCATCTCCATTGGCGCCGGCGGCGGCAGCATGGCGACGATTGATGCCGGCGGCATGCTGCAGGTCGGGCCGCAGTCGTCCGGCGCGGTGCCGGGGCCGGCCTGTTACAACCGTGGCGGCGAACGGTTTTGTTTGACTGATGCCATGCTGCTGCTTGGTTTGCTGGATCCAGCCACCGAGCTGCCCGGCGGCATCGTTCTCGACCCAGGGTTAAGCCGCGCCGTGGCGGCACCGTTGTGTGAAAGTCTTGGCCTGTCCGAGATTGAGCTGTCGGAACGCGTCTATCGAATCGCCGCCGCGAACATGGCCCAGGCGCTGCGCCGGGTTTCGGTCAAGCGCGGCCTGGACCCGCGCCGTTACGCACTTTTTGCCTGTGGCGGAGCTGGGCCCCTGATCGCAGCGGCGGTGGCTGACGAGGTCGATATCGCCGAGGTCTTGATCCCGCCCAATCCGGGCGTCTTTTCCGCCGTCGGGCTTTCGCTCTCCAATGTCAAGATGGATTATGTCCTGGCCGAGGGCGCCCAGGCCGTCGCCGCTATGACGCCCGAAATACTGCAGACGAAACTCGGCCAGTTGCGGGCGGAGGCGGCCCGGTCATTCGCCGATGTCGGTTATGACGTCTCGGAGCTGAAGCATGCCTTTGCCGTCGATGCCCGCTACCGGGGCCAAGGCTATGAACTCAGAGTGCCTTTGATGGAGGAAAAACTGTTGAGCGGCGGTGCCGCATATTTGGCCGAATGCTTCCATTCTGAACACGCGCGGCAATACGGCCATGCTTTTCGGGAGCGTCAGGTCGAGGCGGTCTCGTTTCGATTGAGCGCCTCCCACGGGCGCGGCGGAACCGTTGCCGGGATTTCGCACGCGCCTGAAGCCGGGCAAGGGATCAGCCGCGATGTAACCATTGGCAGCAAAAGTTTCAGCTGCCCAATGATGCGGCGCGAGGGCCTGGCGCCGGGTTTCGAGGCCGACGGGCCGCTCATCGTCGTCGAGGCTTCGACCTCTACCGTGGTGCCGCCGAACTGGCGCCTCGGCTGTGAACCCTCCGGTGTCTTGCGGCTGCGTCGAAATATCCAGGATGACGGATCATGAATAAAGCAGCCGTAAGCGCCCCAAAAACCACTATGGACCCAGCCGATTTCAATGTGCTCTCGGGCTGTTTTCGCTCCATTGCCGAGGAAATGAGCGAGATCATGCTGCGCGCCGCCTATTCCACCATTGTGCGCGAAGCCAAGGATTGCTCAACCTGCCTGATGGACGCCGACGCCCGCACCGTGGCCCAGGCCGAGGCCATCGCGGTACACATGAATTCTTTGGCCGCCGCCGTGCCCTATTTTCGCCAACGTTATGACATCTCCCAAACCAAGCCCGACGAGATGTACATCACCAACAACCCCTATGAAAACGGCCAGCACTTGAACGATATCATCGTGCTGATGCCGGTCTTTCATGAGGAGCAGCTGGTGGCCTTCACGGGGAGCATTTGCCATCATCTGGAGCTTGGCGGTGCGGTTGCCGGCTCCAACGCTAATGCCACAGAAATTTTTCATGAAGGCATCATCATTCCCTCCATGAAGATCAATGAACGTGATCTTTATGATGGTCCGGTCGAGGCCATGCTGCGCGCCAACTGCCGGTTGCCCGATATTGTTCTGGGCGACTTCCATGCCCAGCTGTCAGCGGCCATGCGCGGACGCGCTATGGTTCAGGAATTAATACAAAAACACGGTGTCGAGTTGGTCAGCACCTGCATGGCCGAGCTGCAGGATTATTCCGAGCGTATGCTGCGCGCCACCATCGCCAATCTGCCGGACGGCGATTACCATGGCGAGGATGCCTTGGATGGGCAAACCTTGGATGGCCCGCAGCCCATGGTCCGTGCCCGCGTGACCATTAAGGGTGATGAGGCCGTGGTTGATCTGTCTGAAAGCGATGACCAGGTTTCCTGGCCGGTCAATTGCCCGGTCGCATCAACACATTCGGCGGCGATGACCGTGTTCGGCCAGATCGCCGGCAGCAATGTGCCGACTAACGATGGCACTTACCGCCCGATTGAGATACGGACGCGCAAGGGCTCGATCCTTGATCCATTGCATCCCGCGCCGGTGCGCGGACGCATGGCGTCGGCCTACCGCACGGCATCGGCCGTGAAGCGCGCGCTGGGGGCGGTTATTCCGGAACGCCTGTCGGCGGCGGGTAGCGATTGCACGAACATCGTCACTATGAGCCGGAAACAGGGTGCGGGATACGAAATGTTCGCCGAATCCATCTCGGGCGGTAACGGCGCCGGGCGAACCATTGATGGCGCTGATGTGGTCGCGCAAATGCTCTCAAACACGGCCAATACGCCCATCGAGGCCCTGGAAATGGACCATGATTTCGTTCGTATCCGGAGCTATGAGCTGATCCGGGACTCTGGTGGCGCTGGTGCCTTTCGGGGCGGTCTCGGGGTACGGCGGACCTATGATGTTTTGGCGGATGGTATTTTGCTCTCGACTAATGGCGACCGCCATATGACCGGGCCTTGGGCCTTGGCGGGCGCCGAGGAAGGCAGCCGTGCCATGTTCGCCCTGGTGCGTGACGGCCAGACGACGCCGTTTCCCGCCGCCACCAACATGGCATTGCGGGCCGGTGATCAGGTCGTGATAGAGATATCGGGCGGCGGCGGCTATGGCGATCCCAAAAGCCGTGATCGCGATTTGGTGCGCCGCGACCTGCATGAAGACCGGATTAGCGCGGGCGCGGCAAGCCGCGTCTATGGACTATTGGAGGGTTAAGGCATGGCAGACTATCGCCGTATCAATGTTGACTCGGGACGGCCTCTGGAGCCTTTGGCAAACTATTCCCGTGCCATGCGTGTCGGCGACATGGTCTTGCAGTCGGGCACGACGGCAATCGATAAGTTGGGCAATGTCATTGGCGAAGGCGATATCGCCAAGCAGGTTGATGCCATCATGGCAATCGCGGAAGGTACCATGGGGCAGGCCGGCGGCATGCTGGACGATGTGGTCCGGACCCGGGTTTATGTCACCGATATCGCCCTAGCGGATCAGGCGGGCCGGGCCATGGCGAAGTATTTCAAGGACGTGCGCCCGGCGGCGACGCTGGTTCAGGTCAGCCGCCTGGCGCGGCCAACGCAACTGATCGAGATAGAGCTGGACGCCGTTGACGGCGCCAAACAATCGGCGCAACGGATTTCGTCGGGCAGCCCGACGGAAGAGCTTTACGCCTATTCCCGCGCCGTGCGGGTTGATGACCGAGTCTTCATCTCAGGCACGGCCAGCTTTGGTGATCCCGGTTTTGACGATGCGGGTGATCTCCGGCGTCAGGCTCGGCAGATTTATGACACGATTCTGGAGGCATTGGATCAAGCCGGTGGCAGGCCCGGCGATCTGGTCTATACCAAATCCTTCGTGACCGATATGGCGCAGGCGGCCGGGCAGACCCAGGCCAGGCTGGATGCCTTGGGCGAGGTGCGTCCGACCGGGACGCTGCTGGGAATTCCGGCGCTGATTGAGCCGGAGATGCTGGTGGAAATTGAAGCCGAGGCAATCATCGGCGCGACGTCAAGCCGCCAGGATTTTTATACCGGCGATGGAGACGAGAAATCGCGTGGTTTTGCCAGGGCCGTGGCCGTGGGCGACGTGGTTCATGTCAGCGGCTGCACTTCGCTGGATGGCAATGGCAATGTGCAAGCGCCGGGCGACTGGGCGGCGCAATTCGACATTTGCCACGAAGCGGTCGCCGCCGCCTTGACGCAGGCCGGTGCCACGCTTGATGATGTGGTGCGCCGGCGCTCTTTCACCGTGGCGGGGGCGAAGCAGAACCGACCCTACGGTGAAGGGCCGGCCTGGTTTGCCGACAGCCGTCCGGTCTCCATGGGCTGCCGGATCTCCGGCCTTCGGTTGTCCGAGATGCTGGTCGAAATAGACGCCTGGGCCATCAAGGGTGCACACAAGGATATCGAATGGCTGGGACCGGATAGCGCCGAATAGAGACGCCGCCGCCAAGATTGGCTCGATCAGGTAGCCAATGCTTCGGCATGCCGAACGCCACGCAAACACTGACCGCCATCAGGTTGCGCTCGCCATGACGATAATTCCGCCCGATTACGTCGCCCAGTATCACGAACAGTGTCCGCAGCGAATACGGCAACCTTTTATTCAATCTACCCTTCGCCATGTTCCCTCTACTCCACGGCATCAGCAGATACGGCAACAATTTTAATAAATTGCTAACCAAGGGCGCGGACCGTACAAAGCGCTTGGCATTGCCGAACCTAAAAAGTAGGCACGGCGGTTTGCCGTAAGGGAGCATCGGATTTCACGATGAACTATCAAAGCATCGGCCGCAGCGGCCTGAAAATTTCGCCATTATGCCTCGGCACCATGATGTTCGGCGGCCGCACGGAGGCCGATGTGGCCGGGCGGATCATCGACCATGGGCGGGAGATGGGGGTGAATTTCATCGATACGGCGGACGTCTATACCGCTGGCCGTTCGGAGCAGATCGTCGGCGCGGCGGTCGCGGGCGCGCGGGACTATTGGGTCTTGGCGACCAAGGTTGCGGGCGCCAAGGGGGATGGTCCGAACCAGCGCGGCCTGTCGCGAAAATGGCTGCTGCAGGCCTGCGAGGATAGCCTGGGGCGACTAGGTACCGACTATATCGATATCTATTATCTGCATAAGGAAGACCCCAACACGCGGTTGGCGGAAACCGTGGGCGCCATGGCCGACCTGGTTCGGCAGGGCAAGGTGCGCTACTTCGGGCTGTCCAATTACCGCTCCTGGCGGGTGGCTGAGATCTGCCGGATTTGTGACGGCCTGGGCCTTGACCGGCCCATTGTCAGTCAACCCTACTACAACGCCATGAACCGCATGCCCGAGGTCGAGCATCTGCCGGCCTGCGGATATTTTGGCCTGGGCGTGGTGCCCTACAGTCCCCTGGCCCGTGGCGTCTTGACGGGCAAATACCCTCCAGGTGCTACGCCCCCCGAAGACAGCCGCGCCGGGCGTGCCGATCCTCGCATGATGCAGTCGGAATGGCGGCCGGAATCCCTGGAAATCGCACAAACGCTGCGCCAGCATGCCGAAGCCCGCGGCATCACCGCCGGGCAATTCGCCCTGGCCTGGGTCTTAAACAACGAATTGGTGCATGGCGCCGTGGCTGGGCCCAGAACCTTCGAACAGTGGGCGGAGAATATCAGCGCCCTGGAGTATCGCTTCACAGTGGAGGATGAGGCCCTGGTCGATAGCCTAGTGCCCTTGGGCCATCCCTCGACGCCCGGCTACAGTGACCCGGCCTACCCGATTGAGGGGCGCATCCCGCGTTCTTGAACTGGTCATGCCCCGATACAGACTGAATATCGAATATGACGGCAGCGGCTTTGTCGGTTGGCAGCGCCAGGCGAACGGAGTTTCCGTACAACAAACCCTGGAGGATGCCGTTCAGGCGTTTTCCGGCAAAGCCGTCACCTTGTTTGGCGCCGGGCGGACGGATTCAGGTGTCCATGCCCTAGGTCAGGTGGCACATTTTGACCTAAGCCGGGGCTTTTCCCCAGACAAGGTGCGCGATGCGCTGAATTTTCATGTCAGGCCGCATGCGGTGGTGGTGACGGCGGCGGCGCTGGCCAGTGAAGACTTCGATGCCCGCTTTTCGGCCACCGCGCGCCATTATCTCTATCGTATCTACGATCAGCGTCCACCCCTGGCCCTGCGCCGTGGCCGGGTCTGGCATGCGCGCGGACCACTGGACGCGGGCGCCATGCATGCGGCGGCGCAATGCCTGCTGGGCAAGCATGATTTCACCACTTTTCGGGCTGCCCACTGCCAGGCTGAAACGCCCGTCCGCACCATGGATGTCCTACAGGTGGCGCGCGCGGGCAATGATGAAATTCACCTGCGGGCGACGGCCCGCTCATTCCTGCACCATCAGGTTCGCTCCATCGTCGGCAGTCTGCACATGGTGGGCGTAGGAAAATGGAACGCTGCCGATCTGGCCGATGCCTTGGCCGCCTGCGACCGCACCCGCTGCGGGCAGGTGGCACCGGCGGAAGGGCTGTACCTGACGGGTGTGGACTATCCGATTAGCCGCGACATGCTTTAAGCGGGGTCTTTGATCGCCTCGGCTGCTGTTCGGGCACTGTCGTCTTCGTAGCTGCCGATCTCGGCTGTCGACCAGCTGGGTCTAGCCCTCAATGCATCCCACCAGCGGGCGGTCAAAGGGCGCAGCCGGCCCGGCCGTTCTTCCTCGAACCGGATGACATAAGGCGCTGCATGCAGATCGGCCAGGGTCAAGCGATGGCCGAACAGCCAGGGCCCGCTGCTGTTTTCCAGATAGGCTTCGATCCGCAGCGTCATGTCCTCAAGGATATCCAGCGCGGCATCGATTTCAGCCTCTGAGAAAGGATTCCGCGCCATGCGCCGCCACAAATCGCGCCGCTCCTGTGTTGGGATCGCGGCCAGACGCTGTTCCAGCTCCGCATCCGACCACAGCTTGGCGATGGGGTGCATGGTCCGGGTCCAGTTAGGCTTTTGCACCGCCGGCAGGCAAACGTCGTCGACATATTTCGACCATCGCCGCGCTTCGTGCCGAGCAACTGGATCGTCAGGCATCAGAGCCGGTTCAGGGAAGGCTTCGTCCAGATATTCGTCGATCAGGTTGCTTTCGACCAGCGCAAGGCCGTCCACCAGTAAACAGGGGACAATGCCGCTAGGATTCAGTGCCTTGTACCAGGCGCTGTGATGTTGAAAACGGCCTAAGTCGAGCACTTTGCCCTCGTAGGTCAGGCCTTTCTCGGCCAGACAGAGCCGCACCTTGCGCGAGGCTGACGAACTCCAGGCATGATAGAAGGTCAGGGAAGGCTGCCGCGATCCGGTCATCACAGCAGGCGGCTGGCGAGGCCGTTGAACAGCAGGGTCATGAGAAAATCCAGGGCGACGATGCCGACGGCGGTGACCGGCTTGCAGAGCAAACCGGTACGGGCCACCATGTAACCGTAGAAAAGCATGGTGATTTGTGCCGCCATGGGGATCATCGCGCCCAATTGGCCCGACAGGACGCCGGATAGAAACAACAGCACCGCCGGCAGGACCACGGCCATGGCCAGCACATTCGACCAGTTCCAGACGATGATATATTGGACATAGGTGGCGGACAGGTCCAGCAGACGAGATATGGGCACCATGATGAGGGGAAACAGCAGCCAGGTCGTGGAGAAAGTCGCCATTTTTAAGACGACATACCATTCCAGGGCGGGCACGGGTCCAGACGCCAGCCCCGGCCCCGGGCTTTTGCCATGGCCGGCGATCAGGAATGCGAGATAGAGCGGCAGTACGATTCCAAGCGCCACGAACGAACGCCAAAAGCCATTAATCGTCAGATTAAAATAGAGCAGCGCATCCCTATCCAGCAGGGCAATGCGCCAGGCACCGTGGATTGAACGGGTCGCCTCAAGCAGCATCACCAATACCACTTGGGGAGAAATACAGCTCCAGAATCCGGGCATAGATCCCGGCCAGGTTCTCGATGTCACTTACCGAGGCCTGCTCGTCCACCTTGTGCATGCTTTCCGATATTAGGCCGAATTCAGCTACCGGGCAATGATGATGGATAAAGCGTGCATCCGAGGTGCCCCCGGTGGTAGTCAGGGCGGGGCGCTGCCCGGTGACATCCGTGACCGCCCTTGCGATCAGCTCGGTGAACGGCCCCGGTTCGGTCAGAAACGGCTGGGCGGAGAGATGAAAGTCCAGCTCGTATTCGCCGCCCACCGCCGCGCATTGCCGGTGCAGCCATTCCTGCAGGCCGTCGGACGTTTGCTCCGTGTTGAAGCGGATGTTGAAGACTGCCTTGGCCTGGGACGGTATGACATTGGCGGCGCTGTTGCCCACGTCGATGGTCGCTAGTTCCAGATTTGTTGGCGAAAAATGCTCGGTACCTTCATCGAAGGTATGCTGGCAGATGCGGTCCAGCATCCGTACCAGGCGGGGCAGGGGATTGTCCGCCAGATGCGGGTAGGCCACATGGCCTTGTACACCGTGTACCGCCAGGGTGCCGGTGATAGAGCCTCGCCGCCCGATCTTGACCATGTCGCCTAGGGCATCGGGGTTTGTCGGCTCTCCCACTAGGCAATGATCCAGGCGCTCGCCCCTTTTATCAAGCCAGTCCAGAACCTTGCGGGTGCCGTTGATGGAGGGGCCTTCCTCGTCCCCGGTGATCAGTAGCGAGATCGAGCCTTCAAAGCTGCCGCCGCACTTGGCCAGGAATATATCGACGGCGGCGATAAAGGCGGCGACAGCGCCTTTCATGTCCGTCGCGCCCCGGCCATAGAGGATGCCGTCGCGGATATCGGCCGCGAATGGCTCCAGGCTCCAGGCGTCGGCATCGCCCACGGGCACCACGTCGGTGTGCCCGGCAAAGCAGAAATTGGGGCCGCTATCGCCCAGGCGGGCATAAAGATTGTCCACATCCGGCGTATCGGGCGCGGAAAACGTCATATGGTTACAGGTAAAGCCCAAGTGCTCCAACGCCGCGCCGGTAACGCCAAGGGCACCGCCGTCGTTGGGCGTGACGGAGGCGCAACGGATCAGGGCGCGGGTCAGTTGGACTGCATCAGTGGGCTTGTTATCCGCCATTTTTTTGGCTTGTTTCCCAGCCTCAGTCGCGCAGCAGTTCGTTGATCGAGGTCTTGGCACGGGTGCCGGCATCGACCTGTTTGACGATCACCGCGCAATACAGGCTGACGTTGCCGCTCTCGGAAGGGATCGAACCTGGCACGACCACGGAATAGGCCGGGATCCGGCCGTAGGTCACTTCGCCCGTGGCACGGTTGACGATCTTGGTGGAGGCGCCAATGTAAACTCCCATGGAAAGAACCGAGCCTTCCTCGACGATCACCCCTTCGGCTACTTCCGAACGGGCGCCGATGAAGCAATTATCCTCGATGATCACTGGTTCGGCCTGTAATGGCTCCAGCACGCCAGCGATCCCGGCGCCGCCCGAGATATGGCAATCCTTGCCGATCTGGGCGCAGCTGCCCACCGTGGCCCAGGTATCGATCATGGTGCCGCTGTCCACATACGCGCCCAAATTGACGAAACTGGGCATCAGGACCACGTTGGGCGCAATGTAAGCGGAGCGGCGGACGATGCAATTGGGCACGGCGCGAAAGCCGGCGGCGCGGAATTGATTATCGCCCCAGCCTTCGAATTTTGATACGACCTTGTCATACCATGTCCCGGCCTGGCCCGGCCCGCCCGGGATCGCGGTCATGTCGTTCAGGCGGAAAGACAGCAGAACCGCGCGCTTCAGCCATTGATTGACATGCCACCCTTCTGGGCGTTTTTCAGCGACCCGCTGTTCGCCCTTGTCCATGGCCTCCAATGCGGCATTGACCGCATCCCTTGCCTCGCCCTTGGTGTTGACGTTGATGCTATCGCGCTGTTCCCAGGCGTTGTCGATACTGGTCTCTAGGCTGCTGGTATTCATAATCTCTCTCCCCGCTACAAACGCTGGGCAAACTACCCCGGTCCACCATTCTGTCAACCGAATAGCGACGTTTGCGCGTTATCTTGTCAAATCCAGCAACCAATCGGGTAGATCATCGGTGATATAGTGCACATGGGCTGTATGCTCTGCCGCCAGCTCCATATTGCGACCGCCCCGGACCCAGACCGTGGCCATGCCGAGGCCGGAGGCGGGCACCAGGTTCTGTGCGATGTCCTCCACCATGACCGCCTTGGCCGGATCAATGCCGTAACGCGTCACCATGACATCATAGGGGCGTTGATTGGGCTTGGGCAGGAACTCGCCGTCAATGATATCGAAGGAGCCCTTAAAATGATGCTCTATGCCCAGATGACCAAGGATGCGGTCGGCATGCTTGGTCGTGGCATTGGTATAGATCAACTTGCGTCCCGGCAAGGCTTCCAGGGCCTGGCCCAGGCGGCTGTCCAGGGGAATGCCTGATAGATCCAGGTCGTGGACATAGTCCAGATATTCATCCGGCTGCAGATCATGCTCCATCATCATGCCGCGCAAGGTAGTGCCGTGGTCGTGGAAGTATTTTTTTTGTACCTTGCGCGCCTCGTCCAGGGGCAGGCCGAGGTACCGCGCCACGAATTCCCCCATGCGCAGGCCCAACTGGCTGCCCAGGTCGGAGGCGGCGGGATAGAGGGTATTGTCCAGATCGAAGATCCAGTCGGCGATGTCTTCGGGGTTCAGTTGTGCTGTTTCGGGCATCCGCTTACGCTACCACTGAATGACACCGCCATCATAGTTGCGGAAGGCGCCGTTGTCGGCGGTGGATAATTCCGCAATCACCTGGCGGATGCCGCCGGCGCTTTCCTCAACTGAGATATCAGCGGCGGAGCCCCCCATGTCCGTACGTACCCAACCTGGGTGGAAGGAGGTCACGATGACGCCCTGGGCGCCTAGATCATTGGCGACGATCTTCATCACCATGTTCACTGCCGCCTTGGAGGAGCGGTAGACAATGGAATTCGTGGCCGCGGCTTCACCGATGGAGCCCATGCGTGACGATATGGTAATCAGCTTTTTCTGCGCGGAGGCCACGACGTTATCGGCGAAGGCCTCGACCATGCGCATGGGACCCATGACGTTGGTCACCATTGCACCCTGCCAAGCATTATAGTCGATATCGCCACGGGCGGCGTTGCGCTGCCCCATGACACCGGCATTGTTCAAAAGAACATCCAGGGGTTGGTCGCCGATTTCCGCTTTCAGGGTGAGGACGGATTCGGTTTGGTCTACATCCAATTGATGAACGGAAACACGTCCGGCGGAGGCTGCGGCGATGTCGTTGAGTTCGGCTGCTTGCCCAGGCGTGCGGCAACAGGCGAAGATGCGCCAGCCATCGGCATCGTACTGGCGAACGAATTCCAGCCCAATGCCCCTTGAGGCGCCTGTGACCAATATGTTTTGCACGCCGCAGCTTAGATTATTGCCGCGGCCTCCGCTAGAGAAACCGGCGGTAGATCCGGGTGGCGATCACGGGCAGCATGTACATGGGCAGCTGTGCCAGGGCGAAGAAGATAATCACTTCCATCTCCGCCCGGTTGGCCAGGACAGCCAGGATCAGGGCCATGTTGCAATTCCCCGCCATGTGCCCGGCGGTGAAGGCAAGCTTGCGCCCGGCGGGCAGGAACGCCACGGCGCCGATTACCTGTAGCACCGCGTTGGCGATAAAGGCGGCGGCGATGGTCAGTACGACGAAACCAGGCCTGTCAAAGAAGAAATCCGTTACCTCGTCCATGATGGCGATAGCGACAACCATCAGGCCGACCACCAGCAAGCCGTCAATATGACGGGCGTGATGCCGCAACCGTGCCGGCGGGAGGAGCCAGCGCTTGACGACAACGGCCAGGGTAAAGCTGCCGCCGATCATGAAGGCCAGCCGGCCCATGAATTCCACCAGGCTGATTTGTAACTCCAGGTCCAGCAGCCACAAGGCCATGGCTGGCAGGGTGAAGGGCAATAGCAGGTGGGTCAGGATCGTCACAGCGATAGCGAAGGCGGCATCAAGGCCAAGGATCAAGGCAAATGTAGCGGCCGTCGTAATCGGCGCCGATGCCGCCATCAGGATCAAACCGGTCGCCAGGCCCGCAGGCAGGCCGATGGTCCAGGCCATGCCAGCCATCAATACCGGCGAAACGAATAGGGCGAAGCCGGTAAAGAGGAGCAACAGAACGGGTCGGCGCAGGAAGCCGGCGACATCGCCAAAATCCAATCGGACCAGGGCCAGCATCAGATTGACAAAGATCGCCGGCACCAGGGCCGGCCGCATAAATTCCGCCAGGGGCGGCAGAAACAACCCGGTCAGAACGCCAATGGCCAAAAACTTGGTGGCGTGACGGGCCAGAAAGCCGAGAAAAATAGAGGGTAAGTTCATTTGTTCATCCCGCTCTATCGGCCGAGCGCGATGACGATGACCCCGGGAACGACCAGTAGCACCGCCAACAGGCTATGGCGGGTAATTGTCTCGCGCCGAACCACGAATACGCTCAACAGAAGGGTTAGCAGAGGCGAGGCCGAAACCAGTGGGATCACGATGATAATGTCGCCCAGCTGCAAGGCGCTGTTCATGCAGTAAACCGCCACGGCATTGATGACGCCTGCCGCCACGAACCAGCCGTTGCCGTGGCCCCGGCCCATCTGCGGGAGGCGGCGGCGCCTGGCGGTATAAAATGTCAGGGCGATGACAGTTGACACGGAGAAACTGACCAGTCCGGCGAAATAAGGGCTGGGTAGTTCGAGCATGCCGAACTTGGTGAAGCTATCGGCGGCGGCGCGAATGAATGCGGCGGCCAATGGCAACAACAGCGCCCAAAGGGGCCATGCGACCCGGCGTGTGGCGTCGCCCTGTCCCCGGCCCTGTTGCGCCAGTAAGATCGAACCGCCCATGATAGCGGCGGTGCCCAGGATGATCGGCATGGTCAGATGTTCGTCGAGGAAGAACACACCGAAGACAGCGGCGAACAGGGGTGAAGTCGCGGCCAGGGTGGCGGTTGGTGTCGGCCCCAGATAATGTACGCTTAACAACGCGGCATTGGCAGATAGGAACGGCTTGATCAGGCCAACGGCGGCAAAGATCACCGCCGCCGTGGTCAGCCACATCCAGCTGTCCACCAGCCAGGGCGCGAACAGCCAATAGCATAGAGCCGTGGCGCTGATCTGTATCAGGGAGCCGGATTCTGAATCCGCATGGCGCAAGCCTTGATGTAGAACCAGAATGGAAACCGAAAACAGGCCAGCCGATATCAAGGACAGCAGAATGGGCGCCAGTTGCTGCAAAAAACTGCTTTCTGATAGGCGCTACAGCGAGGCCGCGGCGCGGGCGGCCTGATCGTACAGGCCCGAGAGGACGCGGAGCATGCGCGCTGCTTCGCCGATTTCGGGGTTATCATGGCCCAGGGCGGCATGACTGGCAATCAGGCAGTCTTCGCGGATATCCCGGTAGCGCCGGCAGGCGGCCTGGCCTTCGTCCGTCGTGGCGTAAAAGGTCTCCTTGCCCCGGCGCTCGGCGGCGACCAGATCCTGCTTGGTCAGTTTTTTCAGGGCGTAATTAACCACATGGCTGTCCTCTATATTCAGCAGAAAACACAGATCGGACAGGCGCTTCTCCCGCTCCCGGTGGTTGACCAAATGCAGAACCAGGACGTCCAGGGCACTCAACCCGTCCTGCCCGGCAGCGGCCATGCAGCGCACGATCCAGCGGTGATAAGCGTTGACCGCCATGTTTAAACCAAATTCAAACTCGCTGAGTTCCGCCGCCTGTTCCGAGACCAGATGGGAGGAAGAAACTATGCGTTTGCTGCTCATGACCCGGCTTCCCCGTAGGCACCGCCCGTGGGTGTCTGAATGACAAAGACATCTTCCGGGGTCATCTCCGCGCTGTCGCAGCCCGACAACTCCTCCTGACCACCGTCGGCTCTTTCGACCCAGCAGCGACCAGGCTCGCCGTCCCCGCCACCGGCTATGCCGTGGGGTGGGACAATGCGGCGGCAGGACAGGATCGAGGCGGTCATGGGCGCGAGGAACCTAACCCGGCGCAGAATGCCCGAGCCGCCGTTGAATGCGCCCTTGCCCCCCGAATTGGGCCGGATGCCGAAACTGTCCAGCATGACGGGGAAGCGCCACTCCAATACTTCCGGGTCGGTCAGCCGCGAGTTGGTCATGTGGGCATGCACGGCGTCGGTGCCGTGAAAACCAGGGCCCGCCGGCGTGCCGGAGCAGATGGTTTCGTAATACTGCAGCTCGTTATCGCCAAAGGTGAAGTTATTCATGGTGCCCTGACAGGCGGCCAGGCGGCCCAGGGCGCCGTACAGGCAATCGACGATGTTCTGGGAGGTCTCCACATTGCCCGCGACAACAGCCGCCGGATACTTCGGGTTCAGCATGCAGTCATCGGGGATGATGATCTGAATGGGTTTCAGACAGCCCGCGTTCAAGGGAATGTTGCCGTCCACCAGGGTGCGGAAAACGTACAGCACGGCGGATCGACAAACGGCGGTGGGCGCATTGAAATTCGTATCTAGCTGCGCCGAGGTGCCGGTGAAGTCGATTTTAGCCGCCCGCGCCCCATGATCGATGGAAACGTCCACATGTATCTTTGAGCCATTATCCAACGGCACTTCAAAGCTGCCAGTTTGCAGCACGTCGATGACCCGGCGGACGGATTCCTCTGCATTGTCCTGGACATGGCCCATATAGGCATAGACCACGTCGAGGCCGAAATGCTCCACCACGCGGCGCAGCTCCTGCACGCCCTTTTCACAGGCCGCGATCTGTGCCTTTAGATCGGCGATGTTGCTGTCGGGATTGCGCGAGGGATAGGGGCCGGAGGCCAACAGATACCGCATTTCCGTTTCCAGGAAACGGCCCTGATCGACCAGTTTGATGTTGTCGATCAGAATGCCCTCTTCCTCGACGGTGCGGCTGTTCGGCGGCATGGAACCGGGCGAGATGCCGCCGATTTCTGCGTGGTGGCCACGCGATGCCAGATAGAACAATACCGTGGCCGCCTCGCCGGCATCGTCGTTATTGAACACCGGGGTGATGACGGTGACGTCGGGCAGATGGGTGCCGCCATTGTAAGGCGCGTTCAGCACGAAGACATCGCCGGGCCGCATGACGGCACCGTGGACGCGGATCACCGCCTTGATGGATTCATCCATGGATCCTAGATGCACCGGAATATGCGGCGCGTTGGCGATCAGTTCGCCATCCCGGTCGAACACGGCGCAGGAGAAATCAAGCCGTTCCTTGATGTTGACCGAATTGGTGGTCTTTTGCAGCACCAGGCCCATCTGCTCGGCCGTGGACATGAACAGATTATTGAAAATCTCCAACATCACAGGGTCCACGTCCGTGCCCACCGCTACCCGTTTTGGTAACGGCTGGATGCGGGTCAGGACCAGATGGCCAACATCGGTCATGGCGGCCTGCCAACCGGGTTCAATCACCGTGGTGGCAGTATCCTCGCGCAAAATCGCCGGTCCGCTGACCTTGTCGCCGGGACGCATGTGGTTGCGGTCGATGACCGGTGCGTCATGGTAGACTCCCGCCATATAGGTCTGCACGCTGGCAAGGGGGGGAATGCTGTCGACGCGACCACCGCCCGCGGTATCCAAGGGCGTATCCACCGCCGGTTCGCCGGCGCCCACGGCCTCGATCGAGACCGCCTCGACTACATGCGCCTTGCTTTGATCAATGAAGCCGAACTGCTGGCGATGCGCCTCCTCGAAGGTGGCGATAATGCCCGCGAGGTCGGTGAAATTGACCACCAGGGCGGTATCGGTGCCTTGATAGCGCAGATGCACCTTGCGCAGCACGCTAATCCTGGCAGGGTCGATATCCTGGCCCAGCAGCTCCTCCAGGCCTTCCGCCGCCAGCTCATCCAGGGACGATGCCAGGGCGGACATTTGACCCTGATCCAGGATGGCTTCAACCGCCCGCTCCCGCATGGCGCGGACATCGGCCAGGCCCATACCATAGGCCGACAGCACGCCCGCAAGGGGATGGATAAAGACCTTCTTCATACCCAGGGCATCGGCCACCAGGCAGGCGTGCTGCCCGCCGGCGCCGCCGAAGCAGCTCAACACATATTCCGAGACGTCATAGCCGCGCTGGATCGAGATCTTTTTGATCGCATTGGCCATGTTTTCAACGGCGATGGTCAGATAGCCTTCGGCGATGGCCTCCACCGTCATGGGCTCCCGGCCCGAGGCTTCTATCTCGGCTGCCAGGGCGGCGAATTTTTCGGCCACCGCATCGCGGCTCAAAGGCTCGTCACCGTTGGGGCCGAACACCTTGGGGAAATAGTCCGGGTTCAACTTGCCCAGCATGACGTTGCAATCGGTCACCGCCAGGGGACCGCCGCGTCGGTAGCAGGCCGGGCCCGGGTTGGCGCCGGCGGAATCCGGACCAACGGTAAAGCGGCTGCCGTCGTAGTGCAGGATCGACCCGCCGCCGGCGGCCACGGTGTGGATATGCATCATCGGCGCCCGCATGCGGATGCCCGCGACCTCGCTCTCGAAGGCCCGTTCGAAATCGCCTGCATAATGCGATACGTCCGTCGACGTCCCGCCCATGTCAAAGCCGATAATCTTTTCGAAGCCGGCCATGGCGGTGGTGCGCACGGCGCCGACTACGCCGCCCGCTGGCCCGGACAGAATGCAGTCCTTGCCCTGAAACAGGCTGGCGTCGGTCAAACCGCCGTTGGATTGCATGAACATCAGGCGGGTATCGCCAAGTTCGGCGGCGACCTGGTCCACATAGCGGCGCAGGATCGGTGACAGATAGGCGTCCACGACTGTGGTGTCGCCCCGGCCCACCAGCTTCATCAGGGGGCTGACTTGGTGCGAGGTGGAAATCTGTGTGAAGCCGATTTCCCTGGCGGCTTCCGCCACCGCTTTTTCGTGCGCGGGAAAGCGATAGCCATGCATGAAAACGATGGCGCAAGCGCGGATGCCGGCATCGAAGGCCGCCTGCAAACCGGCGCGGGCGCTGTCCAGATCCAGCGGCGCGCGTTCTTCGCCGTGCGCCGTGTACCGCCCCGTGACCTCCAAGACCCGCTCGTACAACATTTCGGGCAACTGGATATTCAGCTCGAACAAATGCGGGCGGGTCTGATAACCGATTCGCAAGGCGTCATGAAAGCCGTCATTGATGACCAACAGGGTACGGTCGCCCTTGCGTTCCAACAAAGCGTTGGTGCCCACCGTGGTGCCCATCTTGACCGCGGCAATGCGTTCGGTGGGGATGGGATCGGCCTTGGCCACGCCTAAAAGGTCGCGGATACCTTGCAGGGCGGCATCTGGGTATTGCTCAGGATTCTCCGACAACAGCTTGTGACTGAGATAGCCGCCTTCGGGCCGCCTAGCTACCACATCCGTGAAAGTGCCGCCACGGTCGATCCAAAAATCCCATTTTTCAGGCATATTGCCGATCCCAATAATGATAATTTATCGATAAAATACATGTAAATTATCGTTATGACAACCGCCACTTGCCAATTCCAGACCAGCAGCCTAAGGATGAACGACCGCATTTGAGGGACGATCGGCGGCATGAGTATATGGAATAGAATTGTTCGTGGTGTTGGTGGCGCCCTCGATGGCCCGCTGGGCGCTCTGCTCGGCGGCATGGCGGAGCAAGCCACGGACAAGTTGCGCAATATCGCGGGCGAATTCTCCGGTGAAAGCGGTGATGGTACCCGGCAGATCGCCTTTACCGTCGGCGTCATCGCCCTGGGCGCGAAAATGGCCAAGGCCGACGGCCAGGTGACCCGGGACGAAGTAGAGGCCTTCAAACAGGTCTTTAAGATTTCGCCCGAGGATATGAAAAGCGTCTCCCGCGTCTTTAACCTGGCGCGCAAGGATGTCGCCGGGTTCGAGGCCTATGCTGGACAGATCGCCGATCTGTTCGAGCCGGCCTCCCAGGTGCTGGAAGATCTGCTGCACGGCCTGTTTCAGATCGCCAAGGCGGATCAGGTGGTGCATCTGGTGGAGTTGGAATACCTGGGCAAGGTGGCGGAAATATTCGGCTTTGACGAATCCGGCTTTTCCCGCATCCGGGCCTATCATCTGGGTCCCGACCTGGGCGATCCCTACACCATTCTGGGCATTGAGGCGGATGTGGACGATGAAGAAGTAAAACGGACCTGGAGGGCCCTAATCCAGGAGAACCACCCCGACCGCGCCATCGCGGGCGGCTTGCCCCAGGAATTTGTTGACCTGGCGACGGAAAAGCTGGCCACCATCAACGACGCCTACGACCGGATCTGCCGCCAGCGCGGAATATCTTAGATTGGGAGAGAGCGATGAAGATCGATATCGAATACTGCCAAATGTGAAACTATGAACCCACAGCCCTCCGTGCGAGGGACCGGATTCTGGGCAAATTCGGCGCCGACGTCAGCCTGATCGCATCCAGCGGTGGCAAGTTCGAGATTACAGTGGATGGTCGGTTGGCCTATTCCAAAAAGGCCGAGGGCCGCTTCCCTACGGATGAGGAACTAGACGCGATTGCTTAGGAAACGACCTTGCGCAGGGCGTCGGCGGCTTCGTCCAACTGTCCGGCGTCAATGTTCAGGTGTGTTACCGCCCGCATACGATATGGTCCCATAGCGCCGATGCGGACGTTGTGGGCTAGTAGTTTTTTGGCCACCGTGGCGGCGTCCATGCCGGTCTCCTCCACATCGAAGAACACCAGATTTGTTTCGCAACGGTCAAAAATCAACTTGATGCCGGGAATTTGCGCGATGGCGCGGCTGAAGTTGCGGGCATTCTCGTGATCCTCGGCCAGGCGCTCCACATGATGTTCAAGGGCGTAGACACCGGCGGCGGCGATAATGCCGGCCTGCCGCATGGCCCCGCCCAGCAATTGTTTGTGGCGCCAAGCCTGATCAATGAAATCGGCGCTACCCGCCAGAACGCCGCCGATGGGGCAGCCCAGGCCCTTGGATAAATCAATCCAAAGGGAATCGAAATAGCTGCCATATTCCTTGGCCGAGGTACCGCTTTCCACCACCGCGTTCATCAGGCGCGCGCCATCCATGTGGGTTACCATGTCATTTTCCCTTGCCGTGGCGGTGACGGCAGCGATGTCCTCAATGGGCCAGACGCTGCCGCCGCCGGCATTGGTGGTGTTCTCCACCGCCAGTACGCGGCTGCGCGGCGTATTGCGGTTAACTCGGCGAAACGCACCGCGCACCTGCTCGGCGGTGAAGATGCCATGTTCGGTATGCAGGGTCCGGGTCTGGGCCTGGGCCAGGGCGGATGGTCCGCCGCTCTCGGCGTTAATGGGATGGGCGAAATAATCCAGGATGATCTCGTCGCCAGGCTGGCAATGCACCCGAAAGGCGATCTGGTTGCACATGGTGCCCGAGGGTAAAAAGACCGCCGCTTCCTGACCCAGCAATTCCGCCACCATGGCGCAGAGCTTGTTGACCGTGGGGTCCTCGAAATTCTGCTCGTCGCCCACTTCGGCTTCGGCCATGGCCTGTCGCATGGCCTGGGTCGGCAGGGTGTGTGTATCGCTGTAAAGATCAATACGCGGTGCGCTCATGGTTTTCGCTTTCAATTATGCCGCTTCGGTTATTCCGTATTTCGGCGGTACACCATCCATTTCGTCGTCAGCGTCGTCGTCAACTCGCCATGCTGGTTGCGGATTTCGTTGTTGAATTCCACATAGCCAAGGTTTGGCCGGCTTTTCAGGGGCCGCAACACGGCCACTTCCGACTGCACGCTCAGGATATGGCCGACCACAACAGGTTTTAGCCACCTGATGTTGTCCCAGCCCGGCGAGACAAAGGCGTCGGCGGCAATGAAGGCATCCTTCGACATCCGGCGCCAGGCGGCGCAGACCTGCGGCCCCGAGGCGATCAGATCCGGCCAGCCCAGATTCTTGGCGGCGTCGGCATCCAGATGGAACGGCTCCGGATCGAACTGCTCGGCGAAGGCGATCATTTCCGCCAGCTTCATCTCGTAGGCGCCATAGACATATCGTTCGCCCATGACGAAATCCTCGAAATGGACAAGATCCATGAATGGTGGATTTTCCCGCATGGCCCTTCGCCGCGCCCCGGCTAAACGATCCGGTGCACGAAGTCGCCGCCGTCAAGGACGCAGCGGCTGTTTTGCACGGCAATTTCGATACTGCGGTCAAAGGTCTGCGGTGTCAGCCAGGCGACGTGCGGCATTAGCGCCACATTATCCAGGCGCAACAATGGTTCGTCATCGGCGATAGGCTCCTCGGCGAAGACATCCAGGCCGGCCGCCAAAAGCGTACCTTCGGTCAGCGCATGATAAAGCGCACCCTGGTCCACTAGGCCGCCGCGCGCGGTGTTGACCAGCACGGCGCCGGGCTTCATGGCGGCAAAGGCGGCGGCGTCCAGCATGTTCTCGGTCTCCGCCGTTACCGGCATGTGCAGCGAAATTACATCTGCTTCTGCCAGCAAATCCGCTAATTCGCGCCATTCGCCCAAGGCCTCCCTCTTGGGGGCGGAGGCGGTATAGATGATCCTGGCGCCCAGGACCTGTAGCACCGGGGCGACCCGGCGGGCCACCTCGCCATAGCCGACTAGTCCCACCGTGCGCCCGGAAACTTCGCCTACTTTGTCGAAAATGGCCGGATCAAGCCGCCAGCCATCGCCCCGGCGCGCGGCATCATGGAATGTCGCGGCCCGGCGCAGGGCGGAAAGCATCAATAGCACCGTAGCCTCCGCCACCGCCTGGCTGTTGGTGCCGGGCATGTTGCAGACAGGAATATTTCGGGCCTGGGCCGTATCAAGGTCGATGGTGTTGACGCCGACGCCGATTTTCTGGATCAGACGCAAGTTGGGCGCCGCCGCGATAACTTCCGCCGTGGCCGGTTTGAGCACGTGCCACAGCAGATCCGCCTCCGCCATCAATTCAAACAGCCGGGCCTCGTCCTCCTCGTCACAGGTTTCAATGGACAGCCAATCGCTCTCGGCTGCCGCCAGGCGTGCCGCGATACCGGCGCTTGCCGCATAGTGAAAAACCGCCTTCAACTTACTCATTCACGGCTTCCTCGAATTGTGGCTCAAAAGGGGAAATGGAGCGGGCGAAGAGAATCGAACCCTCATCTTAAGCTTGGGAAGCTCCTGCTCTACCATTGAGCTACGCCC
>PVBE012026831.1_pt1 | contig 70808 bp, 56 predicted proteins | sample 1631181 | NCBI WGS metagenome assembly PVBE01 (sample SAMN08397723, study PRJNA350692) | Marine metagenome, whole genome shotgun sequencing project. | isolation source: water | place: Pacific Ocean | collected 2012-04
CGGTCTCGGGGTTCACCTTTTCGATCTCTGCGTGCAGGTCGCCGATGGCTTCCAGCTCGGCCCGGAGCCCCAGGTCCGCCTCGGGCATCGGGGCGAAGCCGATGAGGAGAGCGCGAAAGTAGAAGCCGGTCCCACCCACGACGACCACGTCGCCCTGCTCGATCTCCCGGTCGGTGTCCTGGGCAAACTCCGCTGCGTTGTAGTCCTCGAACCACTCCCGGCAATCGATGCCTCGGTGGGGAAAGGCGGCGAGCTGCTCCGGGGTGGGCTTGGCCGTGCCGATGTCAAAGCCCCGGTAGACCTGCATGGCATCGGCGCTCACGAGGGTGACGGGCCAACGACGGGCCACCTCCAGGGCCGCCTCGGTCTTACCCGTAGCGGTCTGTCCCCCAATGCAGAGAAGGCCCATCAGCTCCGGTGGAAGCGCCGCTCGAGTTCGTGCTGGTCCAGCCGGACGATGACCGGACGCCCATGGGCGCAGACGGCGTAGTCCACACCATCGAGGGCCTTCAGCATCTCGCGCATCTCGTACATGGACAGCGCGTGGTTTGCGCGGATGGAGTTGTGGCAGGCCATCGTCGCGAGGACGTGCTCCGCCAGGTCGCGACCCTGCAGCCCCCGCCCTCCGGCCGCCAGGTCGTCCGCGACGTCCCGGATCAGGCTGGGTACGTCGGCTTCCTTCAGACCCGGTGGCACCGCCTTCACCGCGAAGGCACCGTTGCCGTAGTCCTCCACCTCCAGGTTCACCTCGGCCAGGACATCGAGGCGCGGTGAGAGCGCCATGGCCTTGGCCGCCGAGAGCTCCACGATGAGTGGCGTCAGCAGCCTCTGGGCACCGCCGAGCCGCTCCCGAAAGTCCTGGCTCAGCCGGTGCAGGGTCACGCGCTCGTGGGCAGCGTGCTGGTCGATGATGATGAGCTGTTCGCCACCCTCGCAGACGATGTAGGTCTTCGCAAACTGGCCGATCACCCGCAGGTCCTGGAAGCGGGACACCGGAAGCAGGGGGTCGCCTCCTGGACGGGCACCGACCGCAGGCGGCGGGGACTCGGCGACCGGCTGCGCCTCGCAGGAGGGCTCCGCCGCAAAGATGGGCGGGGCTCCGGAGAATGGGACGGACCGCTCGGGGAGCGGCAGCTCCGGGGGTCTCGGGGCCGGGCCGGGGACCTGGTAGCGGAGCTCGTCCTGAACGGGTCGCCGAATGCCGTGCTCCCGAAGACCGTCACGCAGCCCCTCGGCCAGTGCGCTGAAGAGATCCCGGCCGAAGCGAAAACGCACCTCGGTCTTGGTGGGGTGCACGTTCACGTCCACGTGGTCCGACGGCAGTCGAAGCTCGAGCACCACCACGGGGAAGCGACCCTTTGGAACGATGCTGCGGTAGGTCTCTCGCAGGGCGCGACGAACGGTGGCGTCCCGCACGTAGCGGCCGTTCACGTAGAGGTACTGCGATCCCGTGGAACTCCCACGGTGCACGCCGACCGGACTGATGAGCGCCTCGACCTGCAGCTCACCCTCCCCGAACTGCAACGGGATCAGGGCCTCGCCATGCTCCTTGAGGAGACCGGCAGCCCGAGCGGCGCGATCCTTCACGCGAGGAGCTCGGATGAGCACCTTGCCGTCGTGCTCGACCGTGAAGTCCACGTCCGGCCGGATGAGCGCCTCTCGGGTGACGCACTCCAGGCAGTGCCCCAGCTCGGTGGGCACCGTGCGCAGGAACTTTCGTCGCACCGGCAGGTTGTAGAAGAGCTGACGCACCTCGATGCGCGTTCCTGCGGGGCACCCGACCGGCTCTGGCGGTCTCAGCTTGCCCCCGTGCACCACCACCTTGTAGCCCAGCTCCTGGTCGGCGGGACGCGAGGTGAGCTCCATGCGTGAGACCGCGCCGATGGATGGAATGGCCTCACCCCGAAAGCCCAGGGTCTCGACGGCGAAGAGGTCCTGCTCACTGCGGATCTTGGAGGTCCCGTGCCGCTCGATGCACATCAGGAGGTCGTCCGGGTCCATGCCCACGCCATCGTCCACGGCCTGAATCAGCGACCGCCCTCCCCTCTCCAGCTTGATCTCGATGCGCGTGGGGCGTGCATCCAGACTGTTCTCCACGAGCTCCTTGACCACGCTGGCCGGCCGCTCGACGACCTCGCCGGCCGCAATCTTGTTGACCAGGTGGTCCTCAAGGATGCGGATCTCACCCATTTTCGGTTCTGTCGTCGCCGGACCGTCTCTTCTTGCGGAACTGGATTCGAAGGGGGGTTCCCGCGAAGCCGTACTGATCCCGCAAGCGATTCTGGAGGTAGCGCTTGTAGGTCTCGTGGACTCCCTCTGGCGTGTTGGAGAAGATCACGAAGGTGGGAGGGCGCACGCGCACCTGGGTCATGTAGTTGAGCCGAATCGGCCGATGGTGACGCTGGGGAACGCTGTGGCTCTGGACCGCCAGGCGAAGGAAGCGATTGCACTCAGCAGTGCTCAGGCGCTTGTCGAACTGCTCGTAGACCTGGTCGAGGGTAGGCAGGATGCGGTGCACCCCTCGTCCCGTGAGGGCGGCGACGGTGAGCATCGGCGCCCAGAGCACGTGAGGCATGCGGCGTTCCAGCTCGCGCTGAAGATCCTCGATGCCGCGCTCAGGGTCCGCTCGCACCAGATCCCACTTGTTGACCAGCAGGATGAGCCCGCGGCCACGCTCGATGACGAGCCGTGCCAGCCGGGCGTCCTGCTCCGAAGGACCCTCCTGGCCGTCGAGCATCAGCAGCGAGATGTGGCAGCGCTCAATGCTGCGAATGGCCTTGGAGACCGCAAAGCCCTCGAACTCCTCCGAGATGCGGCTCTTCCTCCGGACCCCGGCAGTGTCCACGAAGCGGAGCGTTCGACCGTCCACCTGGATGACGCTGTCGACGCTGTCCATCGTGGTGCCCGGCATGTCGCAGACCACGTGTCGTTCCTCGCCGATGAGCTGGTTGACGAGGGTGGACTTGCCGATGTTCGGACGTCCGACGACGGCGATCCGCAACTCGTTGGGCTCCTCCTCATCCTCCTCCTTGACCGCTTTCTCCGGGAGCATCTCAACCACCTCGTCGAGGAGGTCGGCTACACCCAGCCCATGCTCGGCGGAGATGGGACGCACCTCACCCAGCCCCAGGGAGTAGAACTCCATGGCCTGGGTCGCCTGGGTCTCGCTCTCGGCCTTGTTGGCGCAGAGCAGCACCTTGGCCTGGCTGCTCCGAAGCATGCGGGCGACTTCGGCGTCCATGGGGGTGATGCCTGCGCGCGCATCGACCAGGAGCAGAACGACGTCCGCTTCTTCGATCGCCGCCAGGGCCTGAGCGCGCATGCTCTTGAAGAGATCGCTGTCGGGCTTGGGCTCGATACCCCCGGTGTCGATGATGTGGAGCTCGCGCCCCGACCACTTGGTGCTGCCGTAGTGGCGGTCCCGCGTGATGCCCGGCGTGTCGTGAACGATGGCGACACGATGGCCTACCAGGCGATTGAAGAGCGTGGACTTGCCCACGTTCGGGCGGCCAACAATGGCGACGGTGCTCGACATCTAGGTCTTCCCCTCCAGCCCGAGTTCCCGCAGGATCCGCGGGTTCTTGGTCCAGTCCTTCTCGACCTTGACGTGGATGTCCAGGCGAACGCGGCATCCCAGCAGACGCTGGATGTCCTTGCGGGCTTGCGTACCGATACGCTTTAGCATCGAGCCCTGCTTCCCGATCACGATGCCCTTCTGGCTGGACCGCTCGACCATCACCACGGCGGAGATCTTGACCCGGTCTTCCTCCTCCAAGAACTGCTCGATGCGCACTGCGGTGCTGTACGGCAGCTCCTGGGACAGGTTGTGAAAGAGCTTCTCGCGGATGATCTCGGACACGACGAAGCGCTCCGTGGTGTCCATGAGCTGGTCTTTCGGGAAGAAGGGCGGATGCTCCGGAAGAAGTGCGCAGACCGACTCCATGATCCGCTCCACGCCCTCTCCGCGAAGGGCACTGAAGGGGACGATGGCCACGAAGTCGTGCTTCGTGCGCCAGGCGTCGATGACGGGAAGAACCCACTCGGGTTGGACCAGGTCCACCTTGTTCAGCCCCAGCACCACAGGTCTCTGGGTGTCCTGGATCCGCTGGAGCAGGACCTCCTCGCCCTTGCTGATGATGGCGCGAGCCTCCTGGGCGGCGAGCACGGCGGGGACCAGGTCCACGAGCAAGAACACCGTGTCCACCTCGAGCAGAGCCGCCTCGGCCTCCCGAACCAGGGCCTTGTTCAGCTTGCTCCAGGCCTCGTGATGGCCTGGGGTGTCCACCAACACCGCCTGCACCCCTTCGTTGCTGTGGATGCCGACCACCCGATTGCGGGTGGTCTGGGCCTTGTGGCTGATGATGCTCACCTTCTGACCCAGGACGCGGTTCAGAAAGGTCGACTTGCCCGTGTTGGGCCGCCCGACGATGCCCACGTAGCCTGCCCTATGTGACATCGATCTCCTCCAAGGCGGCCTGAGCAGCCGCTCGCTGAGCGCTCTTCTTGGAGGAACCGCTGCCCAGAGCGCTCACGTGCTCGCCGACGCGAAGTTCGCAGTGAAAGGTCATGTGGTGGGAGGGGCCATCGCATCCGACGATTCGATAGGACGGCAGGAGCCGCCATCGTTCCATGGTCAGCTCTTGAAGCCGGCTCTTGGGGTCCAGTCCGAAGGAAGTCGGGTCCTGGATGCTCTGGATCTGCTCCAGGAAGGCCTCCTGGACGAGGCGAAGGCAGTCGGCATAGCCGCGGTCCAGGTAGATCGCACCCAGCAGAGCCTCGACACCATTGGCCAGCAGGCTGGGCTTGTCCCGCCCACCGCTGTTGTCCTCCCCCCGCCCCAGCCGCAGGGAGGCGCCGAGATCCCAGCGGCGCCCGACGACCGCCAGGCTCTGGGTGCGCACCAACTTCGCGCGGATGCGGCTGAGGGAGCCCTCGTCCGACTCCGGAAGCAGCCGGTAGATCAGCTCGGTCACAGCCAGCTCCAACACGGCATCGCCCAGGTACTCCAGCCGCTCGTTGTGCGACTCGCCTTCGGTCTCTTCGCTCCAGGAACGATGGGTCAGGGCTTGGACCATGAGCGGGGTGAGGTCCACACCCAGGCGCTTGCAGAGGGCTTCAGGCATCGCAGACACCCGTGATCCAACCGCCACCCAGCACCTTGTCACCCTGGTGGAGCACCACCGCCTGACCGGGCGCGACGGCCCAGGCCGGTTCCTGAAAACGCACCGTGTCTCCGTCCAGCGTCGCCGGCAGCAGCAGCCCGTTGTGACGGATGCGGGCCAGCACCTGCTCACCGGGCTCGGGGCGTCGAGTCCAGACCCAACCCGCCGCCTCGAGTCCATCGTGCCAGAGGCTGTCTGGAGCCGCCACCACGACGGATCGGGTGTCCGGATCGATGGACTTCACGTACACCTTGTGACCCATCGCCACCCCAAGCCCCCGACGCTGACCGATGGTGAACGCCCAGTAGCCATCGTGGTGCCCGAGGACACGCCCCTGCTCGTCGACGATGTCGCCCGAGCCGTCCCGGTCGGCGTTCTCGCGCACGAAGCGTGCGTGATCGTGGTCCGGGATGAAGCAGATCTCCTGCGACTCCGGCTTGTCTGCAGTCAGGAGATCGAAGCGACGGGCATGCTCTCGGACCTCGCTCTTCTGCATCCCGCCAAGGGGGAAGAGGGTGTGGTCGAGGGCCTTCCTGGTGAGCGGGAAGAGGAAATAGGACTGGTCCTTCGCGTGGTCCACCGCGCGGTGCAGAAAGCCCTGCTCGATGCGTGCGTAGTGTCCCGTCGCCAACGCGTCGGCTCCCAGTGCAAGCGCGCGCTCCAGAAGCACGCGGAACTTGAGCACCCCATTGCAGCGGATGCAGGGGTTGGGGGTGAGGCCCGCCACATAGCTCTCGGTGAGCTGATCCATCACGGCCTTGCGGAAGGCCTGACGCAAGTCCAGAACGTGGAAGGCGATACCCAGCCTGTCGGCGACGGAGCGAGCGTCCAGCGCATCGTCCATTCCGCAGCACGCACCCGCCTTGCCGGGATCAGCGTCGTGCAGGCGCATGTGGACGCCGATGACCTCGTGGCCCTGCTCCTGGAGCAGCGCAGAGGTGACGGAGCTGTCCACCCCTCCACTCATCGCAGCGACCACGCGCATCAGCTGAGCTCCCTGCCCGCCGGAACCACTCGACCGAGCGCATCCAGCGCCGCATCGATGTCGGCATCGCAGCTGCTCCACCCCAGCGACAGACGAACGGCGTCGGCGCTATCGATGCCCATGGCCTGAAGCACGGGACTGGCCACGGCAGCGCCGGAGTGGCAGGCACTCCCCGCAGAGATGCAGATGCCCGCCAGATCGAGGCCCATGACCACGTGATTGGAGGGCACCCCCGGAAAACGCACGTTGCAGGTGTTCCCCAGGCGAGGACTTCCCTTGGCGGTGACCACGCCCCCCAGGGCTTCACAGCCCGCCTCCAGGCGATCCCGCAGACGCGCGATCTCCGGGCCGTGGGACAGCGTCGCGACCACACCCAAGGAGACGATCGGCGCGGGGTTGATGGTGCCGGAGCGCCGTCCCCTCTCCTGTCCACCCCCCAGGGACCGAGCCGACAGCTCGATCCCGGGACGCAGGCAGAGCGCTCCTGCCCCCTTGAAGCCTCCCGCCTTGTGGCCGGTAACGGTGAGCAGATCCCAGCTGGTGGGCGCCGAGATGCGTCCGATGGCCTGCGCGGCATCGGTGTGCAGCAGAGCCCCATAGCGCTGACAGAGCGCGTGGATGTCCCCGATGGGCTGCAACACCCCGGTCTCGTTGTTGGCCGTCATGACGGAGACCATGGCCACCGAAGCGTCGCGCAGCAAGTCCTCCAGTGCCTCGAGGTCGGTGGTGCCGTGCGAGGTGATCGGGATGAGGCGACCCGAACAGGCGGCGGCGGAAGCCACCACGCTGGGATGCTCGACGGCGCTGTAGAGGCGGCCGGGGCGAGAAATTCCCAGAACCGCCAGGTTGTTCGCCTCGGTCGCTCCGCTGGTGAAGATGACGTCCCGAGGGCGTACACCGGCCCATTCGGCCAGCGAACGCCGCGCCTCTTCCACCGCAGCCATGGGCTTGCGGGCCAGGCTGTGGGAGCTGGACGGATTGCCCCAGTGCTCGGTGAGCATGGGCAGTGCCGCATCCACCACCGCAGGATGCGGAGGGCTGGTGGCATTGTGGTCGAGGTAGACCATGACAGGCCTCACTAACCGCCTGGGCCCTGTTCAGAGCGCTCCCAGGACCGACTTCGCCAGAGGACCGTGCGCCGTGATCCGCGCCGATCGACCCTCGTCCTCGTAGCTCAGGGTCACCTCGAGGTGGTCTGCGGGGAGCACCTCCGGGAAGCGCTCCGCCCACTCCACCAGCGAGACCCCCCGCACGCCGAGGATCTCGTCGAAGCCCAGTTCGATCAGCTCGCTCGCATCCCTCAATCGGTAGAGGTCGGCGTGGTAGAGCGGCAGGCGCCCGTCCTCGTGGAGGAAGAGCAGCTGGAAGGTGGGAGAGGTGATGGGCCCCGCGCAGCCCAGGCCCTCACCGACGCCTTGCGCGAGGGTGGTCTTTCCCGCACCCAGCTCACCGTTCAGAGCCACGACCAACCCCTCGACCGTCGCCGCCGCGATGGCCTTCCCGAGTGCTCGGGTGGCCTCCTCATCCGCGAGACTCAGGCGCAAAGCGGACGCCAGTCCAGCACGTCCAGGCGCTCGGGAAGACAGCGCAGAGCCTCGGGGATGGCCTGTGCGATGTCGGAGGCGATGCAGCCATCACCGGCCAGCTCGCCGGCCAGCCCATGCACGAAAGCCCCGGCCTGCAGGGCCTCGAAGGGCGCCAGGCCCCGCGCGAGGAAGGCCCCGACGATGCCCGTGAGGACATCGCCGCTGCCCGCTGTGGCGAGCATCGGTCCTCCGGTTGGGTTGAAGCTGCGCCCACCCACGAGGGTGTTCGGACCCTTGAGCAGCGAGACCGCGATGCTCTCCAATGCTCGTGAGGCATCCAGGCGTCGTTCCACGACCTCCTGGCTCTTCCAACCGAGAAGGCGGGCGGCCTCGCCCACGTGCGGCGTGATCGCTCGTGGGTGGTGCGAGGAGTCCGGACAGGATCCCAGGCTGTTCAAGCCATCGGCATCGAAGACACCGGGGGTCTCCAGCTCCCGCCACAGGCGTACAACCTCGGGGTCAATGCCCAGACCCGGTCCCACGGCCACCGCGTCGTAGCGCTCGTGAAGGGCCTCGGTGCTGTGCATGACTTCTATGGGAAGCCCGCGCGGCACCTCCTCGCTGTGCAGCGTCACCAGCCCGCAACCAGCCCGCAGAGCAGCCAGGCAGGTGAGCACCCCGGCCCCTTCCATGCCGCGAGCCCCCGCATAGACGCCGAGGTGCCCGCGGAGGCCCTTGTGCACGTCCACATCCCAGGAGCCGAGCAGATCGGCGATGGCCTGTCCATCGGGCACACACGCAGTCGCGGGTCCAGGGACCAGCCCAATGTCCGCCACGACCAGGTGACCCACCCGATCGGAGCGCAGCAACTGCCCCAGCCGGGCGGCACCAAAGCTCACCGTCAAGTCAGCGGGAAGGCACATCCCGTACACATGTCCGGTGTTCCCACAGAGGCCGGTGGGCAGGTCCACCGCCACGATGGGTTGCGTCCGGTCAAAGCGAGCGAGCAGATCCGTGATGGGCGGGCGGAGCTCGGATCTCAGGCCCGTACCGAGCAGGGCATCCACCTGGACCCAGCCCTCGGGCTCCCCCACAGTCACGCCCAGCGCTTCGGCTGCCCCGCGCATCACAGCACAGTCCGGCGTGCTCTGGCCCTCCTGCGCCACCACGCGCACCGGCACTCCCTGGCGGTGCAGCAGGCGCGCGATGACCCAACCGTCTCCACCGTTGTTCCCCCTCCCGGCGTAGATGCAGGCCCCTCGCTGACGGACCTCCGGGAAGTGCTCGAGGATGGCCTCGGTACAGGCTCGACCCGCAGTCTCCATCAACGCGAGGGAGGGCACGCCGACCTCCTGGATGGTTCGCCGGTCCAGCTCGCGAAGCTCGTCGCTCGTGCAGACGGGGTGCAACATCAGATGAGTGCCAGCAGGTCCCTGATAGCGCGATCGAGTCCCACGAAGACGGCCCGAGCCACGATGGAGTGGCCGATGTTGTACTCCTCGATGTTCGGCGCCGCGGCGACGAGATCGGACAGGTTCAGGTGGGTCAGGCCGTGACCGGCTGCGACCACGAGCCCGGCAGCCTCCGAAGCCTTCGCCGCACTGGCGAGACGGTCCAGTTCGGGCTGACGGAGGTGACTGGGGCTCTCCGCATAGGCTGCCGTGTTCAGCTCGATCTGGTCCACCCCCGGCATGGCGGAGGCGGCGATCACCTCCAGGTCCGGATCGATGAAGAGACTCACCAGCATTCCCGCCGCAGACAGACGTGCTGCGGCCATCCGGCACTCCTCCAGCACGTGGGGGCGGTTCAGCGACAGCCCCCCTTCCGTCGTGATCTCATCGGGCTTCTCGGGCACCAGGGTGACGCGGTGCGGCCGAAGCTCCTGCATGATGCCAAGCATCTCTTCGGTGGCCGCACACTCGACGTTCAGCTGTGAGGTCACCACCGCTTTGAGAAGCCGGATGTCCCGTTCGTTGACGTGCCGCCGATCGCTGCGGATGTGGCAGGTGATCTGCTGAGCACCGGCGGTCTCGGCGACGAGCGCAGCCTGCACCGGGTCCGGGTAGGGGGCCCCCCGAGCCTGCCTCAGGGTCGCAACATGGTCGATGTTCACTCCGAGCCGGCGCATGGGCTTCCTCGTTGATTCAACCACCCAACTCCGCTGAAGCAGCCTGGGCGATGTGGTCCGCGAGCTCCCGAGCAAGGTCCGCATCGCGAGCCTCGACCAGGATTCGCAGCTTGGGTTCGGTGCCCGAGTATCGGAGAAGCACACGCTCGGCACCCCGCTCGAGCGCATCGCGCTCGGCCGCAGGCGTGGCGACCAGTCCCTCCAGGGGCGGCTTGTGCCCAACGACCAGGTTCACCAGCGCCTGCGGGTCCGGGGACCACTCGGAGAGCCGCTGCTCCAGGTCCACGCCGCCCGCCAAGACCCGGAGTGCGCTCAGCAAGCCGTCGCCCGTGGGCAGGCCATCCGCCAGGAGCACGTGCCCGCTGGGCTCTCCCCCCACGCACCAGTCCAGAGCACGCATTCGCTCCGCTACCTTTCGGTCCCCTACTCCGACCCGCTCGAAGGCGATGTCCCGCTCGGCGAGAACCCGGGGCAAGGCCGAATTGCACATCACCGTGCCCACCACCCCCGGCGGGCGCGCCAGGAGCAGCAAGAGCGCATCTCCATCCACCACCGACCCCGAAGGATCGACGAGGATGCAGCGGTCGGCGTCCCCGTCCAGGCAGATCCCCACGTCGCACGATTCAGCGCGCAGCTCTGCAGCCAGGCGCTCGGGATGGACGGCGCCCAGCCCCTCGTTGATGTTGCGCCCGTTGGGCGCGATCCCGATGGCGTGGACCTCGGCCCCATAGGACCGCAAGAGGCCCGGCCCCAGGTGAGCCGCCGCTCCATGAGCGCAGTCCAAGGCGACCTTCACCCCCTCGAGCCACGAGCCTTCGGGCAGGTGCTCGCAGAGGACGGCAGCGTGTTCGTAGCGGCCCTGCTTCAGGACTCCGGCGGTGGCCACCGCATCCCCCCGGCTGGCGATGGCCGTCTCCTCCGCCTCGCTGAGCTTCCTGCCGTCCGGTCCAAGCAGCTTCAAGCCGTTGTCGAACCAGGGGTTGTGGCTCGCCGTGATGGCCACGCCCAGATCCCCGCCACCCCGCTCCAACACCACGCTCAAGCCGGCGGTAGGCTGCACGCCGTAGTCCACGACGGTGCCCCGAAAGCCCTGCACGAGTCCCTCCAGCAGCGCCGGTCCACTGTGCCTGGTGTCCCGCACCACGGCGATCTGGCGAGCGCCGTGCTCATACAAGGCCGCACCCAGACAGCGGGCCAGGTGCGAGTTCAGCGTGGCGCTCCCGAAGCGGCCGCGGATCCCGTCCGTGCCGAACTTCATGGTTCGGCAGGTTCACCCACGGGGGTGAGCATGAAGGTCGCCGGCGTGGCCGTGACCACCTCGACGCCAACGCCACCACCGTGCACCACCATGACTGCAACGCCGGCCCCCCCTTCCAGGGTCGCCTGGACCGGTTCCAGGCTCGTCTCTGGTTCAATCCGCACCATCACAGCCACCGCGTCGTGGTCGATGGCCTGCAGCGCAGACACCGGACCGGACAGCGTCACGGTGAGCGCCTCGACCGAAGCGGTCCAGTCCCGCGATCGGACGATCACCGGCACCTTGGTGAAGGTGCGCTGGCTGGTCATGGCCTCGATGACCACCCGAACCTGGACCGGATCGCTGGTCGCGCGGGTCAGGGTCCGCGGCTTGAGCGTGACAGGCACGGAGAAGGTCTTCGACTCGGTGAGTCCCGCCACGTTGACCGGCGCGGTGGGCAGCCGCGCCAGGCGCTCCACGACCGAGAAGGGCCCCGCCACCACCACCTCGCTGGGATCCACCTCGATCTGTGCAAGGCGGTAGCCGGTCACGGGTTCGCCGACGATGGTCGGCGACACGGCGACCGAGCGACTGTGCTTCTCCTCGATATCGACCTGCACCGAGTTCGGTACGAGGCCCACGATGTCGATCTCCTGGGTGGTGATGCCCACGATCTCCGAATCGACGAAGTCCACCTGCTGAACTCCCGGCGCGGCATCCCTCATGTCGATAGTGAGCGCAAGGTCCGCCCCACGAACCTTCTTCACGTAGCGCTGGGGTCCCTGGACCGTGACCCGCAGCCGCTTGGTGGCGGCCTGCGCCATGACCAGATCGTCCGGCAGCTGATAGCTGACCTCCACCCAGGCGCTCTCCTGCACCACCTGGTCGGACTGCAGCCAAGCCCACAAGACCACGGCCACGGCCACGCTGACCAGCTTGAAGAGCGGGTTGTGCGTCACCAGACGACGCAGGAAGTCCAGGACCTGGCGCTTCATGCGGTGGCCTCGTCACCGAGGACCTGCTGCAGACGCTCGCGCAGTTCGTTGGTGTCGCTGACCGGAGTCAACGCGCCAGCCATCACGATGGATACGGCACCACGCTCTTCGCTCACCACGATGATGACGGCGTCGGTCTCCTCGCTCAAGCCGAGGGCCGCACGGTGACGCGTACCAAAGTACCGGGCGATGTCTTGAGAGAGGGAGAGGGGCAGAAAGACCTTGGCCGCGGACAGCTGACCCTTCTGGAGGACGACCGCCCCATCGTGCAGGGGCGAGGTGGGATGAAAGATGCTGATCAGCAGGTCCTGGCTGATCTGACCTTCGATGCGAGTTCCTCCCTCGACCAGGTCCCGAAGAGAGGCGCCACGTTCGATGACCATCAAGGCACCGATCCTGCGCGAGGCCAGCGCGAAGGCGGTCTGTACGAGAACTTCGTGGCCGCCGCCGGCCGGCGAAGCAAAATTGGAGAAGAAGCGGCCGCCAGCACGGGCCAGTCCGGCGCGAATGTCCTGCTGAAAGATGATGAGGACCGCCAGAACCAGGTAGACAAAGAACTTGTCCAGGACCCAGCGCACACTGGTCAACTCCAGCCACCGGGCGAGCAGGTAGAGGAGACCCATTCCCAGGAGGCCGACGAGGCTCTGGAATGCGCGGGTACCACGGAGCACCAACAGCGCGCGGTAGATGATGTAGGCGATCAGCCCAATGTCGAGCAGGTCTCGGAAGCCCAGGGAGCTGAAGACCGAGTCCTCCCAGCCCGTCAGCAGGGACATGTGCGCTCCAGGATGCTGAGCATCTGCCGCGTTGCCGCGACATCGTGCACCCGCAGAACCGCCGCGCCGTTCAACGCAGCCGCGGCTGCCGCCGCCAGGCTGCCTGGGAGCCGGTCATCGGCGGAGGGGGCGTGAGCCAGACGCCCGATGAAGCCTTTACGCGAAGCGCCCACGTACAGGGGCACACCCAGCTCGCTCAGCTCGGGCAGGCGTCGGATCAGCTCAGCGCACTGCTCGGCACTCTTTCCAAAACCGATACCCGGGTCGGCCCAGATCGCTCCGATGCCCACGGCTCGAGCCGCGGCGATTCGCTCGGCTAGGAAGGCTCGAACCTCGACCACGACATCATCGTAGTGGGTGTTCGACTGCATGGTCTCGGGCTTGCCGCGCATGTGCATGACAACAGCACCTGCGCCCGCCGTCGCGACGACCTCCAGCATGCCCGGGGCGCGCAGACCGTTCACATCGTTCACGATGACGGCCCCCTCGGCCAGAGACTGTCGCGCCACTTCGGGCTTGGAGGTGTCGATGCTCACCGCGATCCGGGGAGCCAGGGCGCGGATGACCGGCAGCACCCGCCGCAGTTCCTCCACCGCACTCACAGGCGAACTTCCAGGACGCGTGGATTCCCCGCCGATGTCCAGCTGATCGGCACCCTCATCGATCAGGCGTCGACCCACCTCGAGCGGATCCCGGTGACGCCCACCGTCGTAGAAGCTGTCCGGCGTGACGTTCAGGATGCCCGCTATCCGTACGCAGGCAACCGGGTTCACGCCGGCTGAGTCGCTTTCAAGCCCACGCCGTCAGGAATGACCGGGTTCATGCTCTGCACGATTCGGTCGAACTCCCTGCCGTCGAGGGTTTCCTTCTCCAGGAGGTATTGGGCCACGCGGTGCAGGATGTGGATGTTGGCCACCAGCAGCTGCCGAGCCCAGGTCAGGCCAGACTCGAGGCGCCGTCGGACCTCGCTGTCGATCTTCTGAGCGGTGTCCTCGGAGTACTGGATTCGGCGACCGAAGTCCCTGCCCAGAAAGACCTCGCCACCATCGCCGGCCAGGTGCACCGGCCCCAGGTCATCGCTCATGCCAAAGACCGTGACCATGCTGCGGGCGATGTGGGTAGCCTGCTTCAGATCGTTGCTGGCGCCGGTGTTCACTTCGTCGAAGATCACCTCTTCCGCAGCGCGGCCGCCCATCGCGGTGGTGATCTGGCTCTCGAACTGCTCCCGGGAGTAGTTCAAGCGGTCTTCGGGAAGGAAGTAGGTGAGGCCCAGGGCACGTCCACGAGGCACGATCGTGACCTTGTGAACCGGATTGCTGTGAGGCATCAGGGCCGCCACGATGGCGTGTCCTGCCTCGTGGTAGGCCGTGTGACGACGGTCCCTCTCGGAGACCACACGGCTGCGCTTCTCCGGGCCCATCCAGATCTTGTCCTTCGCGGCCTCGAAGTCCACCATCTCGATCTTCTTCTTGTCGTCTCGGGCTGCGATGAGAGCGGCCTCGTTGACGAGATTCTCCAGGTCGGCACCGCTCATACCCGGCGTGCTCTTGGCGATGATCTCCAGATCGACATCGTCCCCCAGCGGGGTCCGACGCACATGGACATCGAGGATGCCCTTCCGACCCTTGACGTCCGGAGCATCGACCACGACCCGCCGGTCGAAGCGACCGGGCCGAAGCAGGGCCGGGTCCAGGACGTCAGGCCGGTTGGTGGCCGCGATCATGATGACGCCCTCGTTCGATTCGAAGCCGTCCATCTCGACCAGGAGCTGGTTCAGAGTCTGCTCCCGCTCGTCGTGTCCGCCACCCATACCGGCGCCGCGGTGGCGGCCGACCGCGTCGATCTCGTCAATGAAGATGATGCAGGGAGCGTTCTTCTTGCCCTGCTCGAAGAGGTCGCGAACCCGGCTGGCGCCAACACCGACGAACATCTCGACGAAGTCGGATCCCGAGATGCTGAAGAAGGGCACGCCGGCCTCGCCGGCCACAGCGCGAGCGAGCAGTGTCTTGCCGGTTCCGGGCGCCCCCATCAGGAGCACACCCTTGGGAATGCGTCCGCCGAGTCGGGTGAACTTCCGGGGGTCCTTCAGGAACTGGATGATCTCCTCGAGCTCCTCCTTCGCTTCGTCCACACCGGCGACATCATCGAAGGTGACCCGCCGACCGGTGTCCGACAGCATGCGCGCCTTGGACTTGCCGAAGTTCATGGCCCGACCACCCGCACCCTGCATCTGGCGCATCATGAAGAGCATGAGGCCGATGAGCAGCAGGAAGGGCACGACGTTGAAGATGACGGCGAGCCAGGACTGGGAGGACTCCTCCTCGAAGGTGATCGGCACCTCGTGGGCACCAAGGCTCTGGAGAAGAAAGTCGTGGTCGGTGGGCCCGGTCGTCGTAAAGCGACGGCCCTCCTTCAGCGTGCCGCTGATCTCGTCTCCGCGGATCAGCAGGTCCTTGACCTCGCCGCGCTCCACCTTTGTCAGCAGGTCGGAGTAGCCAAGATCCAGGGGGGTCTCACGGGTATTGGCGCTGGCCATAACGAAGGCCAACAGGACCACCAGGGCGATGAAGGCCCAGAACAGGAAGGTCCGACCGTGTTTGTTCATACTGTTTTATAGCCTCGCCAACAGCCGGGTACCAGCCCCGGGGAACAGTCCGAGGGGTGGTACTGCCTCAATTTGTGCCTGCACGCCCGTTGCGTTCGCTCCCTCAAGGTAGACACCCACGAGCCAGAGTCGCGTCCCGCGTTGGACAATCGGGTGGTAGGCGCGGGCCCAGACGGGAATCCCCGCGGACCGGAGACGCTCTCTCGCCGAGGCGCCGCCCACACGCTCCCCGGAGCGCAGCGCGCGGATGCTCACGGGCCTGGTCGAGCGCAGCCGCCAGATGCCCCAGCACAACTCGCTCCCCGTCTCCGGGTCTGGCAGCGGAGGAAGGCAGCGCATCGTTCCCTCATCGATGGCGAGGATCCAACCGCCAGGAAGTTGTACACCCCGCCCCGCGAGCGCGGCATCGATATGGCAAGACGCCAGGTCCTCGAGCCCCCGAGTGCGCAACACCAGCGCTCTCACAGCCCGGCGAGCGAGGGGCTCGGGCGCCTCGGAGAGAGCAGCCGTATCGATTCCCTCCGGGCCGACCAGCGGAGCGGCCAGCTCGCGAAGAAAGGTCTCGTCCAGGGCCAGCAGCCCTGCACTCCTCGCAATGGCGGCCGAGCTTCCAGGACGAAGCCGCTCCAGCTCCGGAAGCACCTCGTGACGGAGCACCCCACGGGTACCACGACGGTTTGTCGGGTCCTCCATCCATCGAAGCCCTCGCGACCGAGCGAAGTCCACGATGCTTGTCCGCGGAAGGGCCAGCCAGGGTCGCAGGTAGCGCCCCCGGCGGCGAGGCATGCCGCTCAGTCCTCCAGCCCCCGCGCCACGACAGAGGCGATCCAGGACGGTCTCCGCCTGGTCGTCCAGGTGGTGGCCCAGGCAGATGGTGTCGAAGGGGGCAGCGTCCATCACCGCGTAGCGCGCGCGTCGGGCGCGAAGCTGCAGATCCGGTCCCGGCTTGAGATCCAGCCGGTGGCCTCGAAATGCCTTCCCGGCCAGTGCCTTCACCAGCTCCCACTCCTCGTCGTTCTCCGCTCGGGTCCCGTGGTGGAAGTGGAGCACCGTCGGGTCGTGGCCAAGCTCCCGGAGTGCGGTCAACAGCGCAACGCTGTCGACCCCACCGCTCACCGCCACAGCCAGGCGTCCCTCGAGCTCGTCAATGGCATCCAACAGGGACAGGAAGGGCTCCATGTTCGGTATCTATCCATTCAACCGACGCACAAAGGACACCAGGTCGTCCTCTTCATGCGCACGATTTCGATGACCATGGCCACAGACCTGGCAACGGAAGTGGATCACCGGGCCGTCCAGGGCGACGGGTTCCAAGAGTCCCCCGCAGTCCGCAGCGCGATCGCCGGGGACCACATCCACGTGCAGGCTGTGGAGGCAGTGGGGGCAGTGGTCGCGAACGCGCGCTCCGCCTCGGGGAACCTCGGCATCACAAAACACGCAGGTGAAGCCTTCGTCACGCCGGATCGGGTTGCGGCGAATCTGCGCAGATCCGCTGCGATCGAGACCGTGGCGGAGCAGCTTCTTCGCTGGCCAGTCCTCTGGGAGCCCAAGTGCCCGAGCAAAGGCAAGTCGGCGCGCCGGGTCGGCCTCCAGTTCACCTGCGACCCGCTTGAGTGATCTTCGGCCTCTGGAGGCCTCCTCGAGCAGCGGTGCGGGGTCCATGGCCTACGATACAGGCCATGTTGCTACTGCTCGCAAGTGCCCTGGCGGGCCCACCCACCGAGTTGGTCCAGGACATCCTGGCCGTGGAGTTGCGCCGGGGAAGTCCCTCGCAACTCGATGAGTTCGCGCACCACGAAGACCCTGAGGTCCGCGCTCGAAGCGCACTCGCGCTGGGGCGCCTCGGCAACCCCGAGGGACTCGCACTTCTCGGAGAGTTGCTCGGCGACGAGCGCGCCGAGGTCCGAGAGCGTGCGGCCTTCGCCCTGGGGCTGGTCCCGGGCGGGGACGGGCTCGCCGTGGAGACCCTGGCCTCCGAGGAGGACCCTGCGGTGCGCGCGGCACTCTTCTCCAGCCTGGGCCTGCATGCCACCGGCCTCGAGCTGCTCGTCGCCGGTCTGGACGAGGAGGGTGAGATCGCGTCCGCCTGTGCGCTGTCCATCGGTCGCCTGGCCCTGGCCAAGGTGGACGGGGTCGACGACCCGACGGTGGTAGGCGCTCTGTTGCAGCAACTCGAGCGCCTGCGCTATCCCGACCTTCGTCGGTCCTCCGCCTTCGCGCTGGGACGGATGGCCCCGGAGACGCTGGAGCCCGCCCACCGCGAACTGCTGCTCCACCGACTGGCGGGAGACCACGATCCGACCGTTCGCAGCTACCTGGTGCGCGCCGGAGCCCGAGCCGCGGGCACCGAGGTCGTGATGGAGGCTGTGGACGACTGGGACACGGGGGTCCGGGTGGCCGGTGCTCGAGCGATCGGCACCACCGGCGATGCTGCTCTGCTGCCCCAGTTGACGATCCTGCTGGCGGACCCGCAGTGGTCCGTTCGCATGGCGGCCATTCAAGCCAGCGGCTCGCTGGACGTGGACCACGAGCTGCTCCTGGCACCCTTCACCAAGGGGATTGATGGGGACACCATTCAGGATCTGGACCTGGCCGCAGCGGCGGTGGCGGTCCTTGCGGTGCAGCCCGGTACGAATCTGCGCCCCTGGCTGAATCCAGAGCAGCCCGTCCCAATCCAGGTGGCGGCCATCGGCGGCCTGACGAATCCTGACCAGCTGACGCGGTTGGCAACCCTGAGCGTCGAGCCAGCGGTTCGTACGATGGCGGCCAACCGCCTCACCGAGATCGAAGAGGCGGGTCATCTTCATGCCCTGGCGTTGACCACCTCGACCGACGAGATGATCGTCGCGATCGGTCTGAGCATGCTGGGGGAACTGGGCGACCCCGACTACGCCATGCACATCGCGCAGTCCATGTTGGCCCACGATGCGAGCGACGTGCAGCTGGAGGGGCTGAAGGCCCTGGATGCCCTGCCAGGACAGAAGTACCCCAAGAAGCCGGTGGCTCAGGCCATCCAGGCCGCGCAGCTACACCCCAGCCTGGCCGTGCGTCAGGCGGCAAGCCCTCTCGCTGAAGAGCTGGGTCTGGCGCCCCCTCCCCCCATCGAGCCCCAGCCCATTCCGAACTACGGTGAGGTGCTCGCCATCGCCAGCGCACGCATCATCACGGACGCGGGCGAACTTCGCGTCACGCTCCATCCGGAGATCGCACCGGTGACCGTGCACAACTTCGCCACCCTGGCCGAGGAAGACTACTTCGACGGGCTGGCTTTCCACCGGGTGGTCCCGGACTTCGTCGTACAGGACGGCTGTCCCCGCGGCGACGGGTGGGGGGGCCCGGGCTACTCGATCCCGGACGAGTTGAGCTGGCTGCCCTATGACGAGGGCGTCCTGGGGATGGCCCTGAGCGGACCCGACACAGGGGGCTCGCAGTGGTTCATCACCCTGAGTCCTCAACCCCACCTGAACGCCAACTACACCGTCTTCGGCAAGCTGGACGTTGGCCAGGGAGCCCTCCGCTCCGTTCACCAGGGCACCGTCATCCAGGACATCGTGATCGAGCGGCGGCCCGTCGAGACCTCAGTCCGTGAGTTGAGCGCAGACGGCCGCTGACTCCTCCGCCAGGAAGCGGTCGATCACGCCGAACAAGCGCTTGTTCGGCAGCCAGTGGCTGCTGAAGGTGAGCCTGGGCTGAAAGCCACGGGGGCGCTTGTGCCGGCCACCGTGCCCCGGCTCGAAGATCATGAGCCCGGCCTGAATGCTGTGTTCGATTCCCTGGTAGTAGCAGGTCTCGAAGTGCAGGAAGGGCCGCTCCTCCGAGCAACCCCAGTAGCGACCGAAGAGACGGGAAACTCCCTGAACATTCAGGGCGCCGGAGATGGGAAGCCCCTCACGGAAGCCCAGGGTGAGCTGGACATCATCCAGGAAGGGACTCTCCGGCAAGGCATCCCAGAAGGGTGGCAACAGGTAGGTATGACCGCCGTAGAGGCGGCAGGTTCGGCGATAGAAGCGCGCCATCTCTCGCAGGTGATCGGCGGATGGCGCGTGGAAGCGCTCCAGGCTCACCCCGCCCTCGGCAAGGCGCCTGCGCTCGCGCCTCACCTCCTTCCGGCGTTTCCGGGTCAGGCCCTGCATCAGGAAGGCCTCGAAGTCCGAGTAGGTCTCGTTTTGCCACCAGGACTGGATCTGGAGTCGCGTGCGGGCCCCAAAGTCCTTCAGGCTCTCGGATTCCTCACCGGTGTCGAAGAGGACGTGGATTCCGTGGCACTCCAGTCGACGGCAGAGCTCGTGCAGCCCCGCGACCAGCAGCTCGCGCAGGTCCTCCCGGCCCGCCGCCGTCAGGAGTCGTGGGCCGCTCACAGGGGTGAAGGGGACGGCCACCACCAGCTTCGGGTAGTAGTCCACGCCCAACCGCTGGGCGAGGCGCGCCCAGCTCCAGTCGTAGACGAACTCCCCCATGGAGTGGAGCTTGATGTAGACCGGTGCCGCAGCGACCAGTAGCCCGTCCTCCCAGACCGTCAGGTGCCTGGGAATCCAGCCGGTCTCGGGGCTGGCGCTCCCACTCCTTTCCAGCAGGGCGAACCAGCAGTGCCTGAGGAAGGGATGGGGTTGGGGGCCCAGCAGTTCGTCCCAGGCCTGGGCGTCGATGTCGTCGATGGAACTGTGGACGCGGATCATCCGGGCGCCCGGCTCGAAGCGTTCATTCCTCGCGGTCGCCCAGGCTGGTCATGGTCCTTTGGATCTGGCCGGCGAGGTCCCCCTCGACAGCCTTGCTGGCCACTCTGAGCGCGTTGCGGACGGCGCGCGCGTTGCTCCGACCGTGGGCCTTGATCACCACCTTGTCGAAGCCCAGGACCGGAGCCCCGCCATACTGCTTCCAGTCCGTCTTGGTGCGAATCTGACGCAGCCCCTGGGAGAGCATGGTCAGCCCCAGGCGCCAAAGAAAGCGGCGGGCATAGGCATCTCGGGCAAGGTCGCTGACCACCTCGCTGACGCCCTCGAGCATCTTCAGCACCACGTTGCCCACGAAGCCCTCGCACACCACAACGTCGACGGTCCCCCGCGGAATATCCAGGCCCTCGACGTTGCCCGCAAACTCCAGTGGTCGGCTTGGGCTGGCGAAGGTCGCCAGCCGACTGTGGGCTTCGACAATGCTGGGCGTGCCCTTGTTGGGCTCCGTCCCGTTGGACAGAAGGGCCACTCGGGGCCGTCCGATGTCGCTGACGATCCGACTGTAGGCGCTACCCATCACGGCGAAGCCCATCAGGTCGTCCGCATTGCAGGAGACCGTGGCACCGACGTCCAGGATGAGCGCAAAGGGATCTTCTCGGGGTCCATGGCGCAGCTCGGTGGGGTAGACGGCAGCGAGGGCGCAGCGCGAGATACCCGGCAGGCTTTGGAAGCAGCGAGCACTGGCCAGGATGACCCCTCCCGTGTTGCCCGCGCTGACCAGGGCATCCGCTTCGCCGTTCTGGACCAGCTGGGCAGCGCGCAGCACCGAGCAGTCCGGCATGGAGTCCAGGGCCTCACCCGCTTTGGCGTCCATGGGCAGCACCTGTCCGGCATGAACGACCGCAAGCCGTGAGGGGTCGTACTTCTGCTGCTCGAGGGCCTCGCTGATGGTCTCCTGATCTCCGACCAGCAGGACCTGGACACCGATGTCCTCACGGCTGAGTCGGGCAGCACCCTCGACGATGGTGGTGACCCCCCCGTCGCTGCCCATCACATCGAGGGCGATGGTCCTCATCGCACCGCAGCAGGGGTCAGACGGTAGGGCAGAGTCTCGCTGCTGGTGACGTAGATCGCCCGGCTGCCGTCCTCGTCCTCGTCACAGATCGTGCGAGCGGTCCACGCGCCGTCGATGACGTCCACCTCATAGCGACATGCCGTGAGAACCCCGCCGAAGTCAGTGCCCGGTATGCCCTCCCAGGGGACCGCTTCCGCATTCAGTTCGTCCACCTCTCGAGGTCCTCCGGCGTAGGCCACGGGCGCCCCGGACTCCTCGATTGCCTGCAACTGGGACTCCCGAATCAGCATCAACACAGCCATGTGTTCGCTGGGAGCGCCCGGGAGCTCCGTGACTTCGGGCTCGGGCTCGGGCTCGGGCTCGGGGGCCAGGCGTTCCCGTCCCGCCGTCAGCATGGCTTCGCGCAGGATGCTGTTGAGGCCGGGCAGTGAGAGACGCAGGGAGACGGTCTCACCCTGAACGTTCAGGAGCAGCGCGCCTCCGGAGTTGGCGGCGGTGGGAAGCTCCACCCCCAGGCTACCAAGGCCGGACAGGATCGCGGGGTCGTGGACCCCAACGTACAGGCCAGGAGAGCTCACCCAGGGGTGTGTCACCAGCTTGGGTCCATTGCCATGGGTCGCATCCATGACGTCTTGCCAGCCGGTCCCAACGATGAGGTGCCGTCCCCGGCTGCCGAAGAACATGACCTTCCCGTTGATGTTCATCTCCAGCACGCCCCGGTCGTAGCGGCCTGCATCGGGGTGTTGAGCCATGCGTCGAAGAACCAACCGAGCCCTGCGCGGCCGCTTCAGCGGAAGGGCAGCGAGCACCCGGAAGGTGCCCTCCGCGATGCGGATCTCCGCTGCAAGTTCGGCACCCGGAGCCAGCTCGAGCCCCGATTCCTCCAGCATCCCGAAGAGTTGGTCCGCCCCACCCTCACCCACCAGCCCGCCGGCGGTCTCCATCACGAGCTCCAGCACCATCTGCAGGTCCACGTTGGCACGCGCGGTCAGCGTCGGGTGCCAGTTGCCCGTGACACGCCGGCGGCGCACCGGTGATTGACCTTCGAGCGCAGCGAGCTCTTCCGGCATCCCCTCGCCGTGTACGACCACCAGGACCTCGTCCGGACGTTCGCTGAAGTACTGGAGGAGGATCCCTGCGCCGGACTCCAGGGAGCCGGCCTGGGCCAGCAGGGCCCCGGCATCACCCACCCCGATGGCCAGACGGCAGCCCGGCTCCGGCTCGGCCAGCTGCATCATGCGCTCGACCTGCCCCTCCGCCCACCACAGTTCGACGTCCTGGATGGTGGCGACCAGCTCGATGGTGCCCAGATCGCCTTCCGAGTCCACAACCACGCCCTGACCCTGAGCGATCCTGCCCTCTACCAGGGCCTTTCCGAAGTCCTTGAAGGCCGCCTGATCGGTGACCGAGACCCACCAGCGAAAGTGCGTCTCGCCGTCGATGGCTTCGAACTCCCATCCGGTCGCCTGCTCTACATCGATGCCATTGGCGGCCAGACCTTCCATGCTCCACACCGAGAGCTCTTCCGCGTGCTCCGGGAACTCCTCGGCGAGCACGCGCGCCGTCTCAGCCAGCCCAAGGGTGGCGTCGAGATCGCGCATTGAACTGCACTCCATGGCGGCCATCGGCTCCGCGAGGGCCGCAGCGAGCAACACAAACATGAACTACTCCCCTTCGAGCTTTTCGATTCGCGTACGGAGCTCGGTGTTGCGCTCCTCCAGCACTTCCACGGCACCTCGAAGCGACGCCAGGTGCTCTTCACTGCTCCGACCCGAACGGATCTGGGCCAGGGCCTCGTAGGCGGTTCGACGGCTCCGGCCGTCCGGCGCACTGCGATGGATGCGCCCGAGCACGCCCGCCGCACGTGGATCCCGGGTCCGGCCGAGAGCGTTCATGGCGTTGAGCTCGACTCGGAAGGAGCCGCAGCGCGCCAGCTCACACAGCCTGTCGACCGCTTCCAGGCGGACGGAGTCGACCTCGTCAGCAAGCTGCCCAAGCCCAGCTGCTGCCGCCGCGCGCACCCGGGCCGGGTGACTCTCCGTGCTGAATTCCAGGAGGGTGGCCAACACCGAGGGGTCGCGCGTCGCGCCCAGACCGGCCAGCGCCCGAGCCTTCAAGGTACCGGCCCAGCTCTCCCGCGAGAGCAGCAGTGCGCACGCGGGCACGGCGTGATCGCTGAGCATCCGGCCCAGGCTTCGCCCGGCCTCTCCTTCGGCAAAGAGACTGACGTCCCCTTCCTCGACCATGCGAAGCAGGCGGCGCTCCACCAGTTCGTCATCCCTGAAGCTCGCCAGCGCCGTCACCACGGCGACGCGAGCCCGGTCATGATCGCTGCGATCGAGGTAGGCCAGCAGAGCATCCCGGGCAGCGCTTCCCCGAACCTTGGCCAGCTCGGCCGCGGCCTCTTGGCGCACCGTCCAGGCGGGGTCGCTGAGCGCCCCGGCGACCAGAGCGATGGCCTGGGGACTTCCGTCTTCGGCCAGGGCCTGCAGGGTCCGAATCCGCACCACCGGACAGGGGTCCAGGAGGCTTGCCTTGTGCCAGTCACGCGGCGCCTTGATGGAGAGCTTCGCGCAGACTCGGAAGCCCGGATCGACACGAACCCGCTCCGGAGGCTGCTTCACAGGGACGACGAAGCTGTGACTCTTCTCTCGAACACGCAGATCCACGGCTCTCCCGTCCACTTCGACACGCAGGGTGAAGGTGAAGGGGGTCTCCTGCTTCTGCTTGACCTGAACGCTGAGCTGTTCGTCCTTGTGCGCAAGCTCCACATCGAGGTCCGGGTGACCGGCTCGGTAGATCCACTGCTGGAAGAAGCCGTCAAGGTTGCGTCCACTGGCCTCTTCCATCGCGCGCTGGAAGTGTCGGGTGTGAACGGTCTGGTACCGGTGTCGCTCGAGGTAGAGCTTCGCGCCGGCCCGAAAGGCCTGCTCGCCGAGCTCGTAGCGCAAGGTGTGCAGGATGCTGCTCCCCTTCTCGTACAGGTGACGGTCGAAGAGGTCGATGGGCTCACGAAAGTCGTAGGAGACCACCGGGCGGCTGTAGCGGGACTCCGCCTCGGAGAAGTAACTTCGGGCGTGGCTCCAGGCGGTCCAGGCCGCATGGTGCTGACCCTCGTCCCGGCAAGCCCAGATCACCTCGCTGTAGGTGGCCCAACCCTCGTTGAGCCACCCCTGGCTCCAGTCCTGGCAGGTGAGGAGATCACCGAACCACTGGTGGGCCAGCTCGTGGGCGATGAGCGTGTCCGCCTTCCAGTCCTGGTAGGCGCGCTCGTCCGTCATGCAGACATCGGTCAGCGTCGTCGCAGCGACGTTTTCCATCCCCCCGAAGATGAAGTCCTCGACCACGACCTGGTCATAGCGGGGCCAGGGATAGGCCACGCCGTAGAAGTCCTCGAGGGCCCCGACCATCTCGGGGGTGCGACCGAAGATGCGCTGCACGTCCGACGCCGACCAGCCGTGGGGCACCAGGTAGCGCAGGGGCAGATCCCCGTGGCTGTCCTCGTGAATCTCGACATCGGCCACGACCACCGTGAGGAGGTAGGCAGGCATCGGCTCGGCCTGCTCGTAGACCCAGGTGCTCCAGCCCTCGGACTCCGTTCGAGACACAAAGGCTCCGTTTCCCACCACCTGGTACTTGTCCGGCGCGGTGATCGTCACGCCCCAGGCGTGTTTCACCGATGGGTGATCGAAGCAGGGAACGAAGAAGTGGGCGTCCTCGTCCTGGCACTGAGACCAGACCTGCCGCCCCTTCACGAAGTACAGACCCTGACGCGGGCGGGCCGAATAGCGAACGACAACGGTCCCCGCACCCTCCACCCGCAGCCGTAGCTTGCCGGAGATGTGGCGCCAGCTCTGGACTCCCTCTACCTCGTGCACGTTCACGTCCTCGAGGTCGAGCACGACCTCTCCGAGACCAGCGAGAGTCGGACGAATGTGCAAGCGGGCGACGCCATCGACATGGTGGACCGCGGGGTCCAGCTTGAGCTCCAGGTCGATGCGCTCGATCGAGAAGGACCGGTCCGGCCCATAGTGAGGCGAGATTCCAGGTTCGGCGAAGGGGCGAGAACCATCGAGGCGCAGCCACTGGGACTCACGCGCCTCCTCGACCAGGCTGTTGTCGGTCAAGAAGCGAAGGCAGGGCATAGACCCTTGGATCTAACCGGTCTCTTCGTCCTCTTCCTGCGCAGGAGCAGGCAACAGGATGTATCCGCGGGTCATGTCACCCAGGAAGGCGCAGGATTCCGGGCCGTTGAGGTCCAACCATGCCGCCACATAGGCGCACATCGTTGCGTCCAGGCGTCCCTCGAGGTCGCCCAGACGGGATCCGTTCATGGCTCCGAGGTCCGCGTTGACCAGCTCTTCCAGGGCCTCTCCGTCCTCGAGGCTGGGCTCCAGGAAGGGCAGCTTCCCGTAGATCTGCTCGCGGTAACGATTGGCGCCATCCTTGCGTGCACCGATGGGCCCGGACTTGATGCGCATGGGCCGCTCCAGTCCAAAGAGCAGGATCTGGCAGGCCTGGCAAGCCGTCTCGATGACCCGATCCGCATCCGCCTGGGGGTCCATGTCGAAGCCCATGCGGAGGAAGGCACGCGCAATGTTCCTGGGGAAGCTCGCGTTGACGCTGTTCACGCTGTACTCGGCGACAAAGAAGCGGCTGAAGTGGTGCTCCAGCTCCTCGTCCACCGGTCGACGTCCCCCCGTGTTGGGAACGATGAGGGGAGCGTTGACCGCCATGATGGCTCCCCCGCGGCCACGGTTCCGGGAAACCCAGCCGAGCACATCCTCGTGAGCCCTCAGGTGTGCTGTGGAGATGAGGCGGACGCCATCTTCCGTGGCCTCCATGACGGCTCCAGCACTGCTCTGGCGAGGTGCCCAGGCAAGGTCCAGGCCGAGGTAGCGGGTCTTCTTCAAGTCAGGTCTCCGAACGCAACGCCCGGCACCTTAGCGCGCACGAAGAGCCCAGACCACCGCAGGGCGGCTACACAGCTGGTCTCGAAGGTCGCCGCTGCTGCGCTGGAGCAGTGTGAAGGCCAGAGGACGCGCTTCCCGACCCGCAACCGGGACCCCACTGAGATGCAGGGCCGAAATCCTGAGCAACAAGTCCCCGACCTGGCGTGCGCAGACCATCGCGGCGTAGGTGCGCTCGGGCTCGTGGGAGAGCCGCGCCGCGTGCACCAGGAGCCGGCCGCGACGCAGACGGTCACCACAGGCTTCCAGATCCGACAGCGCGCCTTCCAAGCCCTTGCCGTCGGCGCACAGCACGGCGACAAGACCCGCGTAGTAGGCACGGGCTCCCTCCCATCCGACGGTCTGGGCGAGCTCCAGGACGCGGTTGGCTGCAGCCAGGGCCGCAGCGTCGTCCGCCAGCTCGAGCATCAACTCCACGCGGCAGCCCAGCCACTGGAGCCGGTTCAGCAGGCTACCGTCTCCCCGCGCCGCATCGGCATAACGACGCAGAAGCGTGTCCGTAAGCCGGGTGTCACCCAGGGCCAGAGCAAAGCGGGCTCGGCCGGTACCTGCCAACGCGATGGCGTGTGCCAGACGACTGCGCTCGGCGTTCGTGCGGGCTTCGTCCAACAAGGCCCTTGCCTGATCGACGTCCCCCGCCGCGAGGGACAGCAAGCCCAACTGGACGAGGGCGTCAACGCGCTGGGCGTGAGTGCCCTCCCTCCGCAAGAATCGCACCTGCTGGCTGACATAGCGAAGGCCATCACCCAGCCGTCCGGCGTGAGCGTAGATGCCTCCCAGGCCACCGTGTGCAGCGGCGCTGGCCGCCGGATCCTGGAGGTCCAGGATCTCGGTGAAGGTGGCCGCGGCGTCGAGCCCGGAGCCCAAGAGCATCTGAGCGCTTCCCTTGACCACCAGGGCGGTGGCCTGCATCGGCTTCCTGACAAGCACCTCCTCGGCGCACTCGAGTGCCTCGCGAACTCGCCCCCGGTGCAGCTCCACGTGGGCCTGCTGCGCGCGTGCCTCCGTCTCCAGGCTCCAGTCCTCGAGCTCGGACGCAAGCCGGATGGCGGCATCGACCGCCTCGGATGAGGCTTCGGGTCGGCTGAGAGCCAGCAGAACCCGGGCTCGGGTGAGCGCCGCCCGGGCTGCTGTAGGCTCGTCCATCGCGTGGTGCTGCACGCGGAGCAGCACCTGGCGCGCCTCGGTCGGGCGTCCCTCCGCCTCCATGTTCACGGCGATATCGACCATGGCTCGAGCAAAGCTCTCCCCCGGGGTCCCCATGGCCTGATGCCAGGTGAGCGCCTCGGCCTGGACGGCGGTGCTTGGCTCCTTGGCGAGCGCCTCAGCCAGGGCAGCGTGCAGGGCCCGACGCTCCTCGTCTGCCAGGGTGCTGGCCACCAGAGCCGCCACCGCGGGTCGGGCCACCACGATCTGGTCCTCCTCCACCACGGCGAGTTCGTCCCGCTGGAGGCGGTACAGCACCACCGGATCGGTAATCTCGGCGACCTCCGAGCACAGACGGACGGGAAGCGGATGCAGAGCAACCGACAGCAACCTGAGCAACCTCGCAGCATCCGCGTTCAGTCCTTCCAGCCGCGGGCCCCAGATGTGCTGGAGCCGGTTGCGACGAGACATCCGCAGCGCCCCTGCGAGCCTCCATGAGGGCTTACCGTCCTCCAGCGTGCCCTCACAGGTCAATGCACCACGGGAACAGTAGTCACGGACGGTATAGACGATCGCACCGGGCAGACCACCGGTGAAGCCATGCAGGTGCTCTGGAAAGCCCGGCGGGGGAAGCCCTCCCAGCATCCCGCTCACGAGGGTGCGTACCTCTTCCAGGTCCAGATCGCGCAAGCCGACAGCGTGACAACCGAGAGAGAGCTCCCACGCGCTGGTTCCGATGACGGAGACCTCCAGTTCCGACTTCTGCTCTCCCATCAGGGACCGGAGCCACGTCAGCGTGCTCGCGTTGGCGAGGTGTAGATCCTCCAAGATGAGAACGCAGGGCCCGTCCAACTCCTTCAGCGAGCTCCCCAAGGCGCGCTCGACCAGCCGATGAAGCCCGCCGCGTCCGTCGCAGCGCGCTCCTGCGACCTGCAGACCCCGTCCCTGCACGAGCGTCCATGCCTCGCGCACCAGGCGGGCGCCCCCTGCACCGGTCTGCCCGATGAGTAGGAGCGAAGCTCCTTCGTCCAGGCAGCCCTCGATCGCTCCGCAGGCCGCTGCCCGTCCCGTCAATGGGGGGCCCTGGAGTTCCAGGTCGGTGTCGTGTTGCCCCGTCAGGGTGGCCAGGGCCAGGGCGGCGGTGTGGGGCCGGCTCGAAGGGTCACGATGCATCAGCCGCAGGACCAGGTCCCGAAGGTGTGCTGGGCAGTCCTCACGCGCCAGCGGCGGAGCGCGGCCCTGAGTGTGCGCCATCAACCAGTTCATCGCGCCCCGAGCCTTGTAGGGACGGGTACCCGAGAGCGCTTCGTACAGGCTCAGTCCCAGGCTGTAGAGATCAGCCCGGTGGTCGACGGCCGCTCCAGCGATCTGCTCGGGCGCCATGTAGGCATAGGTTCCCAGCACCTCCCCCCGTCGCAGATCGAGGGGCTCCCGGGGATCCATGGCCAGCCCCAGGTCCATCAGGATGACGTGACCTTCGTGGATCTGCAGGTTGCCGGGCTTGACGTCCCTGTGGACCACGCCCTTCCCGTGCAGCCAGGTCAGTACTCTCAGCACCTGCTCCGCCACAGCCAGGACCCCTTCGATCGGCAGGGGGCCCCGCCGGATCGTGTCCGCAAGGCACTCGCCCTCAAGCCGCTCGAGCACCAGGGTGGGCCGAGGTTTCGGCAACACGGCGTAGCAGTCGGGCAGTCCGGGGTGAGCGTAGCGCTGCAGCAGACGTCCCTCGCGCATGAAGCGCCGAACCGCAGAGCGGGCCGCATCCGGGTCACGAAGCACCTTCAACGCAACCGGCTGGTGAGGAACCCCTTGAACGGACTCTTCAGGAGCCAACTCGCCAAGAAACACGTCCGCCAGCCCCCCCGTGCCCAGCTTGCCTCGTACCTCGAAGGAGCCAAAACGCGGCACTTCAGACGACCTTGCTGGCCAGGTCCACGGCAGCTTCCGGGCTGAGCAGCCAGCTGACCGGGTACTTGCCAGCGACGGGTTCAGGCCCCGCCAGGACGGGCCACCGCTCCAGGCCCTCGTGGGTCAACCTGAGGCGCAGTCCTTCACTGGTGACGGCATTGTGGGCATAGAGCGTCGCGAGCAGGTGCCGACGATTCACGAAGGTCCAGTTCATCTGATTGCACCGACAAGGCCCCAGGGCCGGCAGAAGCCGATCCAGGGCGGGACGCAGGCGAGGCGAGGCCAGAGCCAGCTCCGTGGGGAGATGTGTCCTGCGAGGCTCGAGCGCTGCAGCCACCGCCGGATCCTCCGCGAGCTCGGCCAGGCTGTGCCAACCCGCGATCCGATCCCCGAGCTTTCGACCGTCCTTGGTTTTCTTCCAGTTGTCGAGCGGGTCATCGAGATCCGCGGTCACGAGCAGCGTTCGTCTCTTGAGGGTCCGCAAACGCTCGGGAGTGCCCAGCAGCAACGGTTTGAGGCTCACGACGACATCGCGATCCAAGCATCGTCGCAGCGCTTCTACGAGTCCGGCCATATTGCGTCCCTCCGTCCGCTGGGTAAAAGGCGGGCAGTGATTCGCAGGCTTCCAGTATGACCTTGTTGCAACTCCTTGCCGAAGGGAGGGTTGAGGAGTTCAACTCTCGTCGAGGCCGACGAGCGGCTCTGGACCTGTTCGCAGCCGACCTGTCTGGGGCGCAGCTGGCGGGCGTGGACCTAAGCGGGGCCAACCTGGAGAAGGCCGACCTGTCTGGGGCCGTGCTCCGAAATGCCGTGCTGGCCAAGGCGGATCTCTCCGGAGCGGATCTGACCGGTGCCGACCTGACGCGGGCGATCGCGGTGAGGGCGAAGTTGCGCGAGGCCTATCTGGGCGAGGCGGTGCTCGACGAGATCGACCTGACCGGTGCCGATCTGACCGAGGCCGTCCTGGACGACGCGACCGGGGTACGCATCCTCCTTCGCGGGGCGCGGGTCAAGGGGGCAGAGGCCCATCGGGCGAGCTTCCCCCAAGCCCAGGCGGAAGGAGCCAAGCTGGACCGCGCTCGATTCGACAACGCCGATCTCTCCCAGGCGTGCCTGTCCGAGTGTTCCTTCGTTGGCGCCAGCTTCGAGGGCGCGAACCTGTCCGGAGCAGACCTCAGCCAGGCCCGAGGCACAAACGCCAACATGAAAGGAGCCACCGTGAGCGGCGCCATCCTGGAGCGGAGCGATCTCTCCGCCTCGGATCTGACGGACGCCGACTTCTCCAACGCGCGGCTGGTGCAAGCGGACCTTGGCGACGCCATCGTCACGCACTGCCGCTTCGACGGTGCCGACCTGACGCATGCCCGACTGGAAGGGGTGGACCTGGGTTCAGCGGAGATCGCCAACGCCATCGGGGCCCGTCCGCCGGGCATGAGCCTGGAGTTGGCCAACGATCACCCGCGATCCGTCCAGTTCGAGGACGTGCGGGCCGCGGTCCACAACGGCCACGTGGCGCTGTATTGGGAGAACGAGGACGACGACACCACCCTGGTGAACCGAATCGCAATCGTCAGCCGCGAACAACCCTTCCGGGGTGTGGCACCCGCCCTCCCCGCCCCCGCAGAGCTGACCCTTGCCCGTGAGATCGTCCAGATCCAGGGACGCTTCGCAGCCGTGACCTTCCTGGACCGGCCCGGTGGCGTTGAACTGGTCGTCAGCCACATCAACGATCAGGGTCGGGTCGCTGGGAGCAACAGCGTGCGTCTGGGCTACGAGCTGGCCGTGCAGCCCATCGTCCGTGGGGGCGAGCGCTTGCGCGTGTACGGCCTGGGCAGGCGTGGCCCCGCCCTGCATGCCCACACGCTGATCGACGGTGAGCTCAGGCACCAGTTTTCCCAACGCGCCAGCACCGCCATCGGCCTGGTCGATGAGGTCATCGCCACGCGCGGGGGCGTTCTGGTCCCCATTACCGTCGAGGGCCTCGGAGACCCGGTGCAAGAGCCCCGCGGCTTTCATGCCCGTATGGCCAGCAGCACCCGGGTGGGCGACGAGTTGAGCCTGGCCTGGCTCCCCAGTGACCAACCGGGCTTCCTGTGGGCCAAGGCCGCTCCTGGGAAACGACCCGAGGTCCACTGCTGCGCCGAGCCCCACGCCGTGACCAGCCTGACCACCGCCACCATCGCGGGCCGGCCGACCGTCTTCTTCTGCCGAGAGATCAGTCAGCACGGTGCCTGCGGCCTCTGGGAACAGGAGCTCGACCACGGCACCGAGACCCGCGAGGTTCTCGTCGATGAACGCTTCGACATCGACGATGTACGGGTCATCGGGATCGAGGGTGACAAGGCCACACTCCTGTGCACCACTCTGCAAGACGAGCTCGTGCTCGTGGCCTGGCAACAGGGTCGAGCCCGCGTCGTCGAGATCCTCGGGGCCTGATGTCCCGAGCGGCCGTTCTGCTGCATGGGTTCCTGCGCACCGGCGCCTCCATGCTGCCCATGGAGTGGCACCTCCGGCGCAGCGGCTACACCCGGGTGCTCACCCCCACGACGGGACACCATCTCCACGACATTCCGGCCAGCGCCGATCGACTGGCTCGTCACCTGCAGGAAGTCCATGAGGAGTTCGGCCGGGTGGACGTCGTCACCCACTCCACGGGCGGGCTGCTGGCCCGAGCCATGATGCCCCTGGTCCCGTTGCACCGGGTGATCATGCTCGCGCCGCCCAACAACGGCGCCCAGGCCGCCTCGCTGGCTCGCGAGATGATCCCCGTGCACCGGCTCTGGGGTTGGGACCCCCTGGCCAAGCTGCTCCCCGGTGCACCACTGGCGCTGCCCACCGGGCCCGCAGAGATCGGGATCATCACAGGCGGCACCGGCGATCCTCGAGGCTTCAATCCCTTCCTGGAAGGCGACAACGACCAGACGGTACGTGTGGATGAGGCGCGACTCGACGGTGTCACCGAGTTCCGCGTCGTGCCGGTCCGGCACACCTTCGTCATGGCCCATCCCGAGGTCCAGACCATGGTTCTGCACTTCCTGAACCATGGTGCGTTTCCGCCGCGTGACGTCGAGGCCTGTTAGCGGTCTCTTTCCTCTTGGAGGACGTCCCATGCCTGAGCTTGCCAAGGCGAGCAGTCTGCCACCTGTCGATGCGGAAGGACTCCTGCATCTCTACCGCGAGATGGTGATCATCCGTCGCGTCGAGGAACTGGCTGCCAAGGCCTACACGATGCGACGCATCCTGGGCTTCTGCCATCTGTACATCGGTCAGGAGAGCGTGGCCGTCGGTACCGCCGCAGCCACCAAGGACGACTACTGGATCGCCGCGTACCGGGAACACGGCCACGCCGTTGCCAAGGGCATGAGTCCTCGAGCGATGATGGCCGAGCTCTTCGGCAAGGCCACCGGGTGCAGCTCCGGTCTGGGAGGGAGCATGCACCTCTTCGACCGCGAGAACCGCTTCATGGGCGGCTGGGGCATCGTCGGTGGCCACGTACCGCTGGCCAACGGGGTCGGGTGGGCCATCAAGCGCCGGAACGAGGATCGCGTCTGCGTGTGCTTCTTCGGCGACGGTGCCGCCCAACAGGGTGCCTTCTTCGAGGCCCTCTGCCTGGCGCAGCTCTTCAAGCTCCCCGTCGTGTTCATCTGCGAGAACAACTACTACGCCATGGGCACCTCCATCGACCGGCAGAGCTACCTCACCGACATGTCGCTTCGCGCCAACGGCGTCGGCATGGCCCGGGAGCAGTTCGAGGGCTTCGACGTCGAACTGGTCCGCGACCGCGTGGCAGCCGCCCGCGAGTACGCCCGAGAGCACGGCCCCGTCCTGCTCGAAGTGGTCACCTACCGCTACCGTGGCCACAGCATGAGCGACCCCGCCAAGTACCGGCCCAAGGGCGAGCTCGAAAAGAAGAAGACCGAGTCCGACGGTCTGGCCATCGCCGAGAATCGCCTCATCGAACACTTCGGTGTCTCGGAGGAACGCATCGCAGCGGTTCGAAGCGAGGTGGACGGCATCGCCCAGGACGCCTGGGACTTCGCCGAACAATCCCCTGCCCCCTCCATCGAAGACCTCTACGACAAGGTGTACGCCTGATGGCCACGCTTCAGATTCGGGAGGCGCTGCGTCGCGCCATGGCGGAAGAAATGCGCCGAGACGAGAGCATCTTCCTCATCGGTGAGGAGGTCGCTCAATACAACGGCGCCTACAAGGTTTCGCAAGGCATGCTCCAGGAGTTCGGTCCCGAGCGCATCATCGACACCCCCATCTCCGAGGCGGGCTTCACCGGCATGGGGATCGGTGCAGCGATGGCCGGCATGCGACCCATCGTCGAGTTCATGACCTTCAACTTCTCGCTGGTGGCCTACGACCAGGTCATCAACACCGCGGCCAAGACCCACATGATGAGCGCTGGGAACTACAGCGTTCCCATCGTGTTCCGCGGTCCCAACGGCGCGGCCGAGAACCTGGGTGCCCAGCACAGCACCACGGTGGACAGCCTCTACGCACACTTCCCGGGCCTCAAGGTGGTCACATACCACGATGCCCACGACGCCTATGGCCTGCTCAAGAGCGCCATCCGGGACGACAACCCCGTGGTCTTTCTCGAGAGCGAGCTCACCTATGGCTTCAAGGGGGAGGTGCCGGACGAGGAGTTCACCGTGCCCCTCGGCCTGGCCCGGATCTGCCGCCGAGGCAACGACCTGACCATGGTGAGTTGGGGTCGACAGGTCATCGCGTGCAAGCAGATCTGCGAGGCCCTGGAGAAGCAGGGCGTCGACGTGGAGTTGATCGATCTGCGCAGCTTGCGCCCGCTCGACCACGAGACCCTCTTCCGCTCGGTGTGCAAGACCGGTCGCCTGGTGGTGGTGCAGGAGGGACACCTCTTCGCTGGCGTCGGCGCCGAGATCGTGGCTCGTGTACAGGAGCACTGCTTCGACTACCTGGATGCACCGGTGCTCCGGGTCACCAACCGCGACGTGCCGCAGCCCTACGCCACCGTGCTCGAGAAGGAAGTGCTGCCCAATCCGCAGCGTGTCACAGCGGCGGTCAACCGCGTCCTGGGCAGGAGCTGAGTCATGGCCGAGTTCTTCGTGATGCCCCAGGCCTCGCCCACCATGGAAGCGGGCACTCTCCTCAGCTGGAAGAAGCCCGAGGGTGCTGCTCTACAACCCCAAGACGTCATCGCCGAGGTGGAAACCGACAAGGCGGCGATGGACATCGAGGTCTTCGACCGCGGCTACCTCCTCAAGATCCTGGCTCAGGAAGGCGACGAGATCCCCGCCGGCCAGCCCATCGCCATCATCGGGACAAAGGCCGACGAGGACATCACCGGCTTGCTGGCGGAGTTCGAGGCGAAGCAGAACGCTCCCGAACCGGAGCCCACCGCGGCCTCCGAGCCCGAGGCCGCGGCCGCGACCGAGCCCGCACCACCCGAGCCGGCCAGCGAGCCACCGCAAGCCCAGGGTGAAGGCTGGAAGGGCTCCAGCTGGCAGGGCAAGGAACTGGACTCGGCCATTCTGGACGGCGGGAGCTGGTCCCTGCCCGAGCCCGTGCTCAGGGTCTCCCCCCTGGCGCAGAAGATCGCGACCGAACGCGCGATCGACCTGCGGAGCCTGAGGGGCAGCGGTCCTCACGGCCGCATCGTGCGCGCCGACGTGGAGAAAGCCCCTGCGAGCCGCGGCCGCAGCATCCGGGCTCCCGGGCCAAACACCCCCGCGCGCAACAGCAAGATGCGCAAGGTCATCGCGCAGCGTCTGAAGGCCTCCTACCTGGACAGCCCGGTCTTCTTCCTGACCGCAACCTTCGACTGCGATCGGCTGGTGGACCTGCGCCAACAGCTCAAGGCCGAGGAGATCCGGGTCTCCTACAACGACCTGACCATCGCCGCCGTGGCCCGCGCCCTGGCCGAAGTCCCCGAGTGCAACGCCACCTGGGGTGACGAGGCCATCACGCGCTTCGGCAGCGTGGACGTCGGCATCGCGGTGGCCCTGGAAGACGGCCTGATCACGCCGGTGGTTCGAAACGCCAACAACAAGACGCTGGAACAGCTGGCGTCCGAGATTCGCGACCTCGTCGGGCGCGCGCGCAACCGCAAGCTCCAGCCCCAGGAATACAGCAACTCCGGCTTCAGCGTGAGCAACCTGGGCATGATGCAGATCGAGGCCTTCACCGCCATCCTGAACCCCCCCGGTGCGGGAATCCTGGCGGTCGGTGCGCTGCAGCAGGAGCCCGTCGTCCTGGACGGGGACCTGGGCATCGGCTGGCGCATGCGCGTCACCATGACCTGCGACCACCGCGTCATCGACGGAGCCCTGGGTGCCCGCTTCCTTCAGACGGTGCGGAAGTACATCGAAAACCCCGTCCTGCTGGTGATGTGATGAGCTCCTGGGACCTGCTGGTCATCGGCTCGGGACCGGGGGGCTACGTCGCCGCGATTCGGGGTGCACAGCTGGGCCTGAAGACCGCCTGCATCGAGGAGGCGGAGCTGGGTGGCGTGTGCCTGAACTGGGGCTGCATTCCCAGCAAGGCCCTGTTGAAGAGCGCCGAGTATGCGCACCTGGCCCGGCACCTCGACGACTACGGCGTCCTGGTCGAGCCCAAGGGTGTGGACTTTCCCAAGGTCATCGCTCGCAGCCGAGACGTGGCGACCAAGTCCGAGAAGGGCGTGCGCTACCTCTTCAAGAAGTACGGCGTCACCCACCTGAAGGGACGCGGTTCCCTGCTCGGTGGCGGCGAGGTCGCCGTGGGCGACGCCGTGCATTCCGCGGAGCACATCGTGGTCGCGACCGGTGCGAGGGCCCGCTGGTTCCCCGGCATGGAGCCCGATGGCGAGCGCATCCTGACCTACCGCGAGGCCATCGTCCTGGACCGCCTGCCTGCCTCCGCCGCAATCCTGGGTGGCGGAGCCATCGGACTGGAGTTCGCCTACTTCTGGAACGCGATGGGGGTGGAAGTCACCCTGATCGAAGGCCTCGACCGCATCGCGCCCCTGGAAGACAGCGAGGTCAGCCAGACCCTGCAGCGCAGCCTGAAGAAGCAGGGCATCGCCGTAAAGACCGGGGTGTTCTGCGACACCGTGAAGCGCGAAGGCGACCAGACCCGCGTGACCATGAAGGACGGGACGGTGATCGATGCGGAGATCACGCTGCTCGCCCTGGGCGTACGCGCCAACGTGGAGAATCTGGGCCTCGAGACCGCCGGGGTCGAGGTGGAGCGAGGCTTCATCCGAACCGACCACTCCAACCGCACAACAGCTGCGGGCATCTACGCCATCGGCGACGTGGCCGGCCCCCCCATGCTGGCGCACAAGGCCAGCACCGAGGCCCACGTCTGCGTGGAGCGCATCGCGGGACACGAACACCCCGACCTGAACCCCTCGATGATCCCCGCCGGCACCTTCTGCCAGCCTCAGATCGCCAGCGTGGGGAAGACCGAGGACGAACTGAAGGAGGAGGGCATCCCCTACAAGGTGGGTCGATTCCCCTTCGCCGCCAACGGCAAGAACCGTGGCACCGGCTACACCGAGGGCTTCGTCAAGGTGCTCCTGGGGGGCCAGTACGACGAGTTCCTGGGCGCCCACATCATCGGACAGGACGCGGTGGAGCTCCTGGGTGAGCTGGTCCTGGGCATGAGCTCCGAGCTGGACGCTCAGACCTTCCTGGAGAGCATCCACAGCCACCCCACCTCCAGCGAGGCGGTGATGGAGGCCGTGGCCGACGCCCTGGGCGTCAGCGTGCACATCTAGAAGTAGCTGGAGGTGTAGGCGTCGCCGGTGGTCAGGTAGCCCTTGGCCTTCCGGATCCGGTAGTTGGAGGTGCTGTAGCTCTTGAACTTGGCGGTGGAGTTCAGCCGCAGGAAGACGCCCTGGCTGTGGCTCAGGTTGCCGAAGGTGCTGCCCAGCGTGATGGTCTGCGGCCAGAGGATGGAGTCCACCGGACAGCCGGAGCTCATCGAGACGGAGCCGTAGCTGCTGGGGATCAGAAGGCCCGAGCCGTAGGAGTACCCATAGAAGGTCCCGGGCCGTGACCAGGTGCAGGAGGCCGTGCCGAATTCACCGTAGACCCGCATCAGGCCCGCCACGCTGGAGGCGGTGAAGTAGGCGTAGACGGAGCTCCACGAGGTCTCCGCGTTCATGAGCAGAGAGCCACTGGTGACCACCGTGCCGACACGATCGATGCAGCTGATCTCTCCCCAGCACTCGTCGTCCTCACAGTCCGTGTAGCCGTCGTTCTCGTTGTCGTCGCCGTCGGTGCAGTCGGTCTCCACGCAGTACTCGGTCCCATCGCAGTCACCGTCCTCGCAGGACACCAGCGAATCACAGTCCTCGTCGATGGCCGAGCTACAGTCCTCGGTGGCCCCCGGGTACGCGGTCTTCTCCGCGTCGTTGCAGTCCGTGGGCTCACCGTAGCCTTCGGGTGGGAAGCAGGCCTCCAGCACCTCACCGTCGATGGCGCCGAAACCGTCCTCGTCCCCGTCCGGGGTGAAGGGGGCCTGGACACCCTCGTCGACCCCATCGTCACAGTCGTTGTCGACCTCGTCGCAGTACTCCACCGCCTCCGGGTAGGCGAGGACGTTCTCGTCGTCACAGTCCCCGCCCTCGGTGACGTAGCCGTCGGGCAGACTGCAGGCCTCGGTGGTCTCCTCTCCCCCGAACTGGTCCCCGTCGCCGTCCAGGTAGAAGGTCGTGGTCGCACCCTCGTCGATGCTGTCGTCGCAGTCGTCGTCGAGCTCGTTGCAGCTCTCGTCCTTGTCCGGATGGACCGCTGGCTCGTAGTCGTCGCAGTCACCGCCGAGCTGCAGGCCTTCGTCCCCCTCGCAGCCCTCGTAGCTGCCACCCCCGTAGCCGTCCGCGTCGAGGTCCTCGTAGAAGGTCACCGCGACGCAGTCCGAGCTGTCGTGAGTGGATGAACTATCGGGTGGGACCTTGTCGCCCACACAGGCCAGCAGCAGGAACATGCACGGATGCTACCCCCAGATCTCCAGCGCCTCCACCGCCAATCCCGCGCCCACGCTGGTGAAGGCCGCGAGCGTAGCAGAGGAACTGGCTGACGTTGGCGCCCACGAAGACCTCGTCCGCATAGGCTCCGAGCAGGTAGAGAGCCAGCTCCTCACCCTGATCGACGCCCTCCGAGAAGTGGGTGGGGTCCGGGGTGGAGGCCAGCTCGAGCTGAAAGGGACGCTCGGTGCCCAGCACCAGTTGCGATGCCCGCCCCTCCGCCGCCTCCTCACCCAGGGCCACCAGGTTCCGGAACGACGGCTCGTCCGCGACCCGGAAGTTGACCAGCACCACCTTCGCCTCGTCCACCGGCAGGGTCACGGCCTGGGGAATCTCCAGGTTGCCGGTGATGGTCAGCGAGGCTCCCCCCTGGCTGTCCGCGCTGTCGCCCCACGCCATGCGTTGCAGGAGTTCCTCCTGGCTGATGGTCACGCACGCAATGACGACGCTGAGCCCGCGCAGAGAATGCCCCCGGGTCCCGACGAACACGTCCGCGGCACCCCGGCTGATAGCTCAGAAACCGCTTTATGGTTTCCCTTGACATCACAAGAGTCTGAGCGATACTTCGCTTGCATGCTGTTGCTGTCCTTGACCTTGTTGGGCACCGCGGAGGCGAAGGATCTCCGACAGCGGGTTGGCGTGGGCTATTCCAACCAGCTCCCGCACATCGACGCCCTGTCCGTGAAGCTGGGTCTGCCCACCCAGGATCCGGCCCTCAACGTACAGCTCCAGGCGCTCTTCGGGGTCAGTCTCCTCGACGACACCGATGACGCGCTCTTTGCCGGCGGCCGCTTGCTCTACGGCGTGGTCGCTGAAGACGACATGAACGTGTACGCCATCGCGGGCGCGGGCTTCTTCACCAACGGCGCTCGGAGCGGTCTCCGCCTCCAGCCCGCCCTGGGGTGCGAGTTCTTTCTCTTCGGCCTGGAAAACCTGGGCTTCTCGCTGGAGTGGGGGCTGACCATCGACATGGCCGGCGGCCGCGATCTGTACACCGTCGGCTCAGGCGCGGGCCTGGGCGTCCACTACTGGTTCTGAAGATGATCCTCCTTCTCGGTCTGGCCTGTGTCGATGCGCCCTGTGCGGGCTTCGAGGGCAACACGCTCTATGTCTACTCGCCCACCGAAGACCACCGGGACGGCACCAATCCACGGGCCTTCGACTCCATCCGGGAAGCACTTCGCGTCGCCCAACCCGGAACCGGCATCTGCATCGGACCCGGCACCTGGACCGAGAGCCTGAGCGTCACCACCGACGACGTGGCCCTGCTCGGCGCCGGCAGTGACCGGACCTTCCTCGAACCCATCTCCATGGACCCCCGGGGCGGCGACACCACCGGCATCCAGGTGGGGGCGGACGGCTTGCTCGTCCGCAACCTGACGATCCGTGACGCTACCCGCGGGGTCTACGTGAGTCCGGGGCACGACCTGCTCCTGGAAGGGGTCGAGCTGCGCACCAACAGCACGGGCTTGCTGGCCAGCGATCCGGGTTCCGTGGTCCTGGACGAGGTCTTCTTCACCCGGAACACGCGCATCGGCGCCATGGTGACGGCCAACGGCTCCGTTCCCCCCATGACCGTTCGAGGGGGCGCCTTCACCGGCAACGGCAGCCTGGGAAGCAGCGAAGTGGGAGGGATGTACAGCGATCGCGACGTGGACATCCTGGGAACGCGCTTCTCGGACAACGCCGGCGATCTGGCTGGCGACCTCTATGTCCAGGGGCACCTGGAGGCCACGCGCATCCTGGTGGACCGACCGGCCATCAACGGCGGTGCACCCAGGGTGGTGGCGGGCGACGGGATCACCCTCCGTCACACCCGTGTACACAGCACCGGCGCCACCGCCTTCAAGGTGCGCTGCCGGCAGCTGGACGTCCAGGTGGAGAACCTGCTCGTCGAGACCTGGGCCTCGGCCGACCCCCTGCTCTCCTTCGAGGACTGCAACGGCCACCTGGTCCACGCGAGCTTCGTGGACCACAGCGGAGACATGCCGATGGCTTTGGCCCTGCAGGGACAGGGCTCCTTCGAGATCTCCAACTCGGTCTTCGCCGGGGTGGAGCCCAAGCAAGGCGAGCTGACGGGCGTCAACTTCGTGGGGGACGTTCAGGAAGCTGTGCTCTCCCCCACCCTGCTGCCAATGGACGGCTCACCGCTCGTCGATGGCGGCGAAGAACTGGGCGTCCTCGCGGACATCGACGGGCGCCCTCGTCCCGCCGGCGATGCTCCAGATCTGGGCGCTTTCGAGCTGTACTGAGCCCTCAGCGCGACCCGCTCCGCACGTCGTGCATGGTCCGAACGGTCGCCCCCTCGTCCAGCCAGGCAGAGAGCTTCTCCAGGAAGGCACGGTTCTTCGTGGTATCGACCGCGACGGAGGTGGGCAGCGGTGAGCCCGCCAGGCACAGATCGACGGTGTAGCAGGCGTCCCCGACGAAGATGTGGACCCCCTGGGATGAGCTGACCCGGATGGCCTGGTGACCGCGTGTGTGGCCACCGCTGTGGATGACCTCGACCCCCGGCAACACGACCTGGTCGCCCTCGGTGAGGACGAGTCGCCCCTCCTCTTCCAGCTCTCCCACGCCATCGCTGACTCCCTTACCCGTCGTCTGCGCGAGCATCGACGGCGTGGAGCGGTTCATCACGACCGTAGCGTTGGGGAAATCGAGCAGTCCACCGGCGTGGTCGAAGTGACCGTGGGTGATGAACACGTGGGTGATCGCAGCCGGGTCCACGGAACGCTCCCGAAGCCTGTCCGCACAGGATGCCCAGTCCTCCACGCCCCAGCGTTCCGCTACAGCCGGAGCACCGATGCCCGCGTCGAGGAGCAGCTTGTGCTCACCCAACTCGACGTACCAACACACCCAATCCAGCGAGACCCGCTCGCTGCCCTGGTGCTCCACGATGCTGGACTTCGGGTAGCTGCTCGTTCCCTGGTGGAGGGCGTGGATGCCGATGCCGCCCTCCACGGGGGAGACACCCGAGGCCCCTGCCGAGCTGACACAGCTCAGGACCAGGATGGACAGTCGGCGCATCCCCTCACCTAACCCGAGGGTCGATGCCGCTGTGAACGCTCTCCGGCCTGTGGCCCGACGCCCAATGCCGCTACCCTGCCGGCGTGGACCATCCCAAGCGCATCGGTGTCTACACCATCCTCGGTGTCCTTGGCGAAGGGGGCTTCGGCGTCGTCTTTCGCGCCGAGCACCAGAACGAGGACATCGCATCAGGCCAGGGACAGGTGGTCATCAAGACCCTCCATCCCCACATCGCCGTGCTGCCCGAGTTCAGGGACCGATTTCAGAGAGAGGCAGACCTGCTGGCTGCCGTCGATCACCCCGGGGTGGTCCCTCTCCTCGACCTCATCGCCGAGAACGAGACGCTCGCCCTGGTGCTCGAGCTGGTCCCGGGCGAGGAGCTCGCCGAGAAGCTCGATGATTTCAAGGATGTCGATCGACTGGTGGGCCTGGTGGAGGGGCTGGCCGCCACCCTGGACCACCTTCACGCGCTGACCCCCGAGCCGGTCATCCACCGCGACCTGAAGCCCTCGAACGTGCTGGTGACCCCCGAGGGGAAGCCCGTCCTCATCGACTTCGGCATCGCGCGAGCCGGCGCCTCCCGGCACACGCTCACGGGCACCGGCATGGGCACGGTGCACTACATGGCGCCCGAGCAATACATCGATGCCAAGCGGGTGGACGCACGAGCAGACATCTACGCCCTGGGCCTCATCGCATTCCAACTCCTGACGGACGGTCTGCCCTGGGAGGCGGAACTCTCCGACTACCAGATCCTTCGGAAGAAGCACGACGGTGAGCTGGAGTTGAGCGCCACCGGAAACGCCCGAGAGGTCTTCGAGCAGGTCCTGGCACCCAGGAGAGAGGACCGCTTCCAGGGAGCCGGTGCCTTCGCGGCGGCGCTGAGGCAGGCTCTGACGTCGCCGCAGGTGGGCTCTGCCGCCGAGGGAAGCCTGGACGTGGAGACGCCTGTCGCAGCAGGCCCATCCACAAGCAAAGCGGCGGGGTTGACGCTGGCGGGCTGCGGAATGGTGAGCGCGCTGGGCCTGGGCGGGCTCTGCGCCTGTGGCCTGCTCTCCCTGGTCCTCGGCCCATCGGAAGAATCCAATGCGCCTGCCTGGGTCCAAGCCCCCGAAGACAGCGTCCTGTCGATACTCAGCCAGTCCGGAAGCGAGTGCGTCTGGTCCTACATCGACCCACTTCGCGACCTTGAGGCCGAGGTTCTTCGCTTCTCCGGAGACTGTCCAACCTGGTTCCGCGTATCGCCGAGCGGGAAGAGAGCGGTTCTGCAACAGGGGAGCACGCTCTTGTTGGTCGACCTGGCGAAGGCCTTCGGCGGAGAGGACGGCCTGCTCCTCGACACACCGCCCCAAGGCTGCCAACCCAGCTTCGACCGCACGACGGAGGAGCTGGTCTGCCTTCAAGCCTTCAAGACCGAGCCGAGCTCCTGGAAGAGGCAGGCCACGCGCGAACGGGGGCAAGGCGATGAGCTCGTGAGCTGGTCAACCAACTTCGAGGGCCAGACCTACACCACACCTCCGGTAGTCAGCTCGCCGTGGGTCGACGAACTTCGGCCAGGACTCATCCGCGTCCTGGGCTATGGCCAGCCCGAGCGTAGAGGCCGAGAACAAGACGCTGTCACTGTCTTTGAACGACCCACAGAGGAAGGCTGGAGGGTCCTGGAGGCTACGCGAGCCATCAGCTACGAGTACGCGTGGGAGACGGGGTTGGGGGCCTTGGAGAGCTCGGCTCAATTTGAGCTCAGGTTCCATCCGCAGCTGGACTTTGCGGAGGGAGGACTCGTCCTACACGACGAGATCTGCTCCAGCGAGACGCTAGACCAGGGCACCATGGACCGCCTCCCACTCGCCCTGGACCTCTGGGGCGAGCAGCCCCTGAACGTCGTGCAGACCGACCACGGCCGCATTGCGGCGATGTTCCTGCCGAGCGACATCTGCATCATGGCAGCCCCGGTCCTGCTCGAGACACCCGACGGCCGGTGGATCGAACTCATGCCCAACGGTCACTCGATCGCCCACCAGAACACACCCTATGGGCTCATCCACGGGCCCTATCTGCTCTTCTGGGAGGACTACCCGAAGGTCGGTCCCTACCTCTACGACCAACGGACGGGAGAGCTGATCTGGACTGCGGAGTGACCCGGTCTCAGCGGTCCCGGAGTCGGTGGGTCTCGGAGAAGGACGTGGTGTGTTCGATGCCCAACACTGTGAGGTGGGCCTCGCCCTGCACGGTGATCATCACGTTGCCCGTCATCAGGGCCCGAAGAGCCGCTCCACCCACCTCGATGCCGATGGTGCATGGGAGCTCGACCCGCTCCGGGGCGTCCTTCTTCAGCGCCACCCCGTAGGACTGGGACACGTCACACACGACCTGTTCACCGACCAGGATCTCGTAGTCCATCGACTCCAGCCGAGTCGCTGGCCCGCCCGAGCGGGTGAGCTCGACGGTGGTCACCAGCTCGGCCCCTCGCAGGCTGAGCTGCCCGGCTTCCGTATAGAGAACGCGGGCCTGGATCGGATCGGAGACGCCACCCTCGTTACCGGAGCGTCCGAGCTCGCGGGCAACCCGGAAGCGCAGGGTGTACATGCGGCCATAGCGGGCCGTGGCCACCGCTTCGGGGTCGCTCACCCCCCACTGGCCCCCGGGGGCAGCGTAGAACTCGCCCGCGAGACGCCACTGGTCCGAGAAGAGTCCGTCCAGGCCAGCGGAGAAGACCGGCCCGGCGTAGGGGTGTTCGTTTACCGGCACCACGCCGTCGTCCCCGATCCAGAAGAATGTGGAGACATCGACGAAGCCCACCGAGGCATAGGGTGAGATCCGACCCATCTTGAGCCCGGCCATCAGGTCCACGCCGAAGGTGCTGGCCAGGTACAGGTCCAGGTAGTCCCCGTCATCGGGTTCGTACTTGGTGGCCGTGTCACCGACGGTGCGGTGGCTCGTGGCGTGGAAACGCACGCCGGTCGCGAGAGCGGAACCGAGCGGTACACCGACCCCGAACTCCCCGGAGACGATGACGTTGTAGGTGCCTCCGACCGGCACCGGCGGCACGTACGCGATGGACGCGTAGGGAATCATCGAGCCGACCTGAGGCAGCGAGAAGGTGATGCGCGGACGGGGAACCACCGGCACCTTGTTGGTGTCCTCGGTCTTGGTTCCTTCTTCGACGAAGCGTCGTTGACAGCCCAGCGGAGGAATGACCGCCAGGTCCACGCCGATGGCCCCCCGGCCCGGGGCATGGGGAATGGGGCCATGAATGGCGGAGAGCGTCGTACCCAGCGCGACATAGTTGTTCAGGAAGTCACGCTGGGCCTGTTCGTCGTACTGGCTCATGTCGACGAGGTACTGGCCGTTGGCCGGATTGATGCACTTCTCGTCGACCTCGGCCAGGGCGGGTCCGACCAGCAAGAGGATGCTCAAGATCATCGCGTCACCTCCGCACCCGAATCGATCCACTCACGGATGTGCTCGGTGTAGGCCGACGGGAGCGTGCCCGAGGGGGGCATGATGGGCGCTCCGTCCACTCCGGCGGCAGCCTGCCAGAAGGCCGAGGCCTCGGCGTCCCCAGCCACCACCCACTGCCCTGCACCGGAGTCCAGGTCCTCGGAGATCGCCGACTCCCAGATGGGCTCGGTACCCCCACTCTCGGAGTGGCAGCTGGCACAGTGGTCGTCGTTGAAGTCCAACACGCCCTCCAGGGTGGCGTCGTACTGGGGAGCGGTGTCAAAACCATCGATGGGCTGACCCCACGGGTGGTCGTCACAGGCGCACAGGAGCGCCAGGGCACTGGCGGCGATGCAGGTCTCAGTCCTCAATGCAGGCTCCATTGCTGTTGCAGGTCTGTCCGGACAAGCAGGGCAGCTGGCTGACGCCGCAGCCCCATGTGCTGTCGCGGCAGTCCATGTGGCCGGTCTCGACGTAGCAGGTGAGGTCTGCAGCGACGATCAGGAACTGGTCTCGCTTGATGGTCCGGATTTCCTCCGTCGCCAATTGCTTGAGGACGTCGAACTCCTCGGGCATGTTGGGGAGGAGTTCGAGGAACTCCTCTGACGTGAGCCCCACCTCGGCGGCGGCGCGCTCCAGCTCGATGACCTGTTCGAAGGCAATATTCAGAGCCCAGATGGGTTCCTTCCCACCCCGAGGCGTGCCGGTCTCGTCACAGATGTCCAGGAAGGACTCACGGTCGCCTTCCTGAAGGCTGAACATCTCCTCCTTGGGGACGTAGATCTCGTAGATCGTGTCCAACTCGTCGTTGGTGAAGTCGCTCTCGTTGTCCTGGACATAGGCACGGACCTGGTCCTCCTTGGGCAGGATTCCCTCCGCATGGCAGCGCATGCAGCTCAGCCCGTTGACCACCAGGTAGTTGTCGTCCCCGCGCTCGGGGTCGCTGACCACGTCCAACGGTCCCTTTTCCAGGATGTTCCCCGCAGCATCCGCGAGCATGTAGGCCTGAAGCCCATTGGGAAGGCTGCAGAAGAGCTCGCCCCCGTCCGCCTCGAAGTCCAGGGGGGAGAGGAAGATGTCCTTGGACTCGTCGCCCTCGAAGGCAAAGTCGTAGCTCACCCAGCAGTAGTCACCGTCCGCGGGGTGCCGTTCGATGATGCGGTTGTTCTTCGAGGGCAAGGACTCGGTGCCGGTGAAGCCCGCCCCCTGCACCCAGTGCTGCTCCACGTTCGCGTCCTGATCCACCCCGAACTTGTCCAGGAAGGCGGCCTGGGTGTCCGGCACGACCAACAGCTCGTGGTAGAGCGGCGGCACCGCCGCGGCACCGACGATCCAGTCGGCCCCCAGGTAGGGGAAGCGGCTCTGGGTCTCAGCAACCAGGGTGTTGAAGTACGCGTCGTCGAAGGACAAAGCGTAGGGGTAGGCCTTGAGCAGGTGCTCCCAACCATCCACCGGGTCGTCACCCCGCTTGGCGTGACCGGTCTGCCAGGCGTAGTCCCGGATGTCGATGCGCAGGACGACACGGTTCGGATCGACCGGCACCGGGTTGGCGATGTCGGGTGCCCAGCTGAGGCTGTTGAGGAGCTTGCTGAGGCCGAAGCGGTAGGTCTCCAGGCTGTCCAGGCTGATGCCGGCGTTGTACAGGTGGACCAGGCTGACGTAGCGGATGTAGGGGCGGTCGAGCCCGCTGACCTCCGAGCTGAGCAGGTCCTCCACCATGAAGGCGTGCATCTCCTCCCGGGTGATGAACTCGCGGTCCGGGTCCGCACCCGGGTTGTCGTCAGCATCCACCTCGCCCGATGCAAGGCAGTCCACCCACATCTCCAGGGTCTGGATTTCGGACTCCGAGGGGCGAGGACACTCCGCACAATCCGATGGGGGCATGGTCTCTCCCCGCATGCGGGAGAGGATGCGCGAGGCCTCGGGCTCCTCAACGTCCACCTTGCCGGTGGCCACCATGCGGTTGAAGTCGCGGGCATAGTAGAAGCCGCCCGCGGAGGAGCCGTCGTCCCCGTGGCAGCTCGTGCAGTACTCCTCCATGATCGTCACTGCCGCCTGCGGCGTCTCGGCGCAGGACTCGGGCAGGTCGTGGGAGGAGTTCGTGTCGTCGTCAGCTCCGCAGAACTCGGGGTGGAGCTCGGGGTGAGACACGCAGCACTGGGCCTCAAAACTGAGCTGGCAGCACCCATAAGCGAAGGTGCTGAGCGCAATTGCTACCGGGACGAGGACCTTCCAGACCGAGGAGCGTGCCAACCCAGCCTCCAATTCGAGCGGCCAGCTTAGCAACGGAAGCGAGTTCAGCGCTTAGCGAAAACCAGGGTTTCAGCCGGCGCGTCAGTCCACGCACCACCACCCGGTCACCACCTCGCAGCGCAATCCCGTCTCCCCCATGCAGGGCTCGGGAGCAAGCCATGCGCAGCGCGCTCGGTCCGGCCTGCCCCGGGGGGGCGAGGCCAACATGCTGGCCTCAACGAAGCCTCTTCTCTGCTCGACGTAGCGCAGCTCCAGGACGAGGGCAGCGGCGCTCTCGCGTCGCTCGCCTGCGTAGTCCGAGGTGGTGCTGGTTCCCGCCTTCAAGTGAACGTCGATGCCAGCAGGAAGGAGCTCATAGGTCCCCGCGTGAGACACCACGCCACCGGCACCCTCGCCGTCCCAGGTCAAGCGGTAGTCGGCCTTGCCACGCTGCAGACTGAGCAACGCAACGGCGCCGTAGCTCGGGTCACCCGAGTAGCGAAGCAGCGAATAGGGCTTGTCCTCCAAGTCTGCTCGCTCGTCGAGGAAGTGCCCGGCCACGTAGCCATCGAGAGCCGGCACGTGGAACCAGGGCTTACGAACCCCGTCCAGCTCCAGGACAGAACGCGTAAGGCTCACCTCGATGGCGCTTCCGTGGGGGATGACGTTCCGGCGAGGCGAGCTGGTGGAGGGAGCCTCCCGCACCATCAGTCCATCGGAGCTGACCCAGCGCGTAAGGAGCGACGGGCTGCTCGTTGCGGCCTCGGGCGAGGGGTCTTCCCGGGTCCGCGAGCCCGCGGCAAGACCCAGCGCGAGCAGGAGGGCTGCTGCGCACAACACTGACCGAGTCTCCATCGGGAAGGTCCTCAGCGCATGCTACCGCAGCCACCCAATTCCCTTCAGACCGCCGACGGGCGTCCGACACAAGACATGAGGAGGTCGCCTTGAGCGCCGCGGCTCGCCGTCTGTCCCAAGCCATCCAGCAGGCCCAGTCCGGGGACCTTGACGGTGCCCTGAGAACCGCATCCAAGGTGATCCGATACAACCCGAACTACCCCGAGGGGCGCCTCGTCATGGGCATGCTCTGTCGGGACTCGGGGAGACTCCCCGAAGCCTTGGAACACCTGGAGCTCGCGGTTCGCTGCCGCCCCCGGGACCCCGCATTCCTGGACGCCTTGGGAACCGCCTACCACGCCATCGGACGGCACGGAGAAGCGCAGAAGGTCCTGGTCCAGGCCCTCACCCTGAACCCCGGCGACCCGAAGGTGGTCTACAACCTGGGCTGCGCCAGCCTGGAGTTGGGTGACCACGAGACGGCACGGACCTGCTTCCTGCGCCTGGTCCAAGACCAGACCAGGGACCCCGAAGCCTGGTTGAACCTGGGCGTCACCGAGGGGCGGCTTGGAAACCCGAAGGAAGCGATCGTCGCCCTTCGGAAGTCCCTCGAGATCGACCCGAACAACGCGACCGCGTGGATGAACCTGGCCGGACTTCTCGCCCACCTGGGCCAACCGGACACTCCCCTCACCTGCTACCGCCGCGCTTGCGAACTCTCGCCCGAGTCCCCGGTCTGCCATGCGCGCATGGGCTGGTACCTCGTCGGCCAGGGCGAGCTGTCGCAAGGGCGGGCGGCCTTCGAGCAGGCGCTGCTCCTGGACCCCAACCAGGCTTCCGCGACCGCAGGAATGGCCCACCTGCTGACGATCGACGGGTGCATCACCGACGCCCGAAAGCTCCTGGAGCCCCACGTGGAGGAGTCGGGGGATGTCCGTGTAGCGACGACCTGGTCGACCATCTGTCTCCGCCATGGCCAGCCGGAGGATGCTCTCTCCATCGTCGAGTCCTTGGCCGGAGAATCCCTGCCAGCGCTCGACATGGCGCAGCTGCACTTCAGCCTGGGCAACCTGCGCAACGCCCTCGGTGAACACGAGGAGGCCTTTTCATGTTGGCTTCGGGCCAACGTGCAGCTGGGGCTCCACTGGGACCCGGAAGGGGCCAGAGCGGAGGTGACCGCCATCCAGGAGGCCTGGAGCGATTCAGCCCAGCTCGCCCAGGCCAGCGCTCGGGTACCACGCATGATCTTCGTCCTGGGAATGCCGCGTTCGGGCACCACGTTGGTCGAACAGATCCTCAGCTGTCATCCTCAGGTCAGGGCGATGGGAGAACGAGAGGAGCTTCGCCAGATGGCCCTGGGGGCGGGTGACCACTGGCCATCCATCATGGCCTCCCTCTCCGCGGAGGCACTCGACGAGAAGGCCTCTCAGTACCTGAAGAGTGTGGGTGCGGGGGCCGGTGACGCCCTGTGGGTCACCGACAAGATGCCCATCAACTTCCGCTACATCGGCTGTATCCGGCAGCTCTTTCCGCAGGCGCGCATCGTGCACCTGCAGCGCCATCCGCTGGATGTGGGCCTGTCCTGCCTGCGCCAACACTTCGTCGGCGACGGAAACGCCTGGAGCACCAGCCTGGAAGGTATCGCTGGCCTCATGGAGGACCACGCCCGCCTGATGAAACACTGGCGAGCACAGCGGACCGACGACCTGATGGAGCTGCGCTACGAGGATCTGGTGACAGAACCCGAAGGGACCATTCGACAGCTCCTGGACTTTGTCGGGCTTCCTTTCGTAGAGGCCTGCCTGAGCCCGCACGAGAGCACCCGCTCCGTCAACACCGCGAGCTGGAGTCAGGTACGGGAGCCCATCCACCCGGGAGCCATCGCCAAGTGGAAAGCCTACGCCAAGGGGTTGCGGCCCCTGGCCGCGGCCCGAGATCTGGGACACGAGGTGGACGCTCACTTCGAAGACCTCTGACCAGTGCGGTGCCTCAAGCACTGGGGGCAGCTAGCCCCACTCAACCTTTGAAGCCCTGCCTGGTCAGACGAGGTATAAGCGTCACCCATGCCGTTGCTCATCATCAACGAGACCGGTCGAGCAGCGAAGAAGGTCTTCAGGTTCGTCAGCCCGCCCGGCAGCCCAACGGTCCGCATGGTCATCGGACGCTCAAAGAGCTCCGACCTCGTGCTCCCGAACGTGTCGGTGAGCCGCGAGCATGCCGAACTCATCATCAAGTCCGGCCGGGTGCAGCTGCGCCGACTCAGTGAGACCAACAGCGTCCTGGTGAACGGAGAGGAGGTCCAGGAGATCGTCCTGGAGAGTGGCTTCACGATTCGTCTGGGCAAGTACCGGATCACCTACCTGGAAGAAGCCGAGATCGACCCAATCCGGCTCCAACAGATCGGTGAGCTCCCCCCCTACCTGGCGGTAGCCGACCGCCGGGATCCGAGTGCGACCCACACGATCACCCCGCACCTGCGCGAGAAGCTCCTCGAACAAGAGGCTCTGCGGGAGCGTGGCGCCCTGAACTCCATCGCCGATCCGAACAAGTGGTGGATCCTGGGTGTCAGCGCGGTGGAGATCGGCCCATCCAGCGCCATTCCTTCATCGGCTCTGCTGGGCTCCGCCGTACAGGCGACCATCGCCTGGGGCGGTGCCGCACATCACATCAAGAAGACCAGCTTTCTCGCTCGGGTGAAGATCAACGACGAGAGCGTACGAGAAGCCGACCTCTGTGTAGGGGATGTCCTCGCGATCAACGGCACGGAGTTCACCTACTCGTTGGTGCCGAAACAAGACTGACTCAGTCCTCCCCCTCTGACTCCTGTTCTTCTTCGAAGAGGCGGAGTTCATGGGTCAACACGGCACCGATGCTGGCCAGGCTCACGTCCTGTTTGAGCTTCTGGATGAGCGACAGGTCATCCAGGGGAGTGCGCTTTCCCGTTCGTCGCCACGGCAGGTGGATCTCCGTGGTCATCACCGCCTTGAAGGACTCCCAGCTGCCCTGATGCTCCGCCGGAGCCAGCTCATCGGGAAAGAGCGGGTCGGCAACGAGGGGCCGCATGGCCCTGGTCAAGGCGTCGATACGTTCCCGATCGAGCAGCGGGAGAGTGTTCTTCACGGCACGAAACACCTTTCGCTGTGAGGGACGCAACTCCCGGCCATCGTGGCTCTCCAATACGGCGCGCAACAGGAGGACCAGTTGGTCGCTGGCAGCACCGAACTCCAGGCTGTCCGCGTCGTGATCCAGCAACTCCTGCTGCAGGATGCCCCAGAGGGCGAGGCAAACCGCCTCTCCACGTACGGTCTCCAGCGTCGGGATGGCATCGAGAAGCACCGCAGCGGATGAGTCGGGGCTGACGGCTCGGATCTGGCGAATGACGGCGGTCATCCGAATCGTCCCGGAGAGATCGGTGTTCCAGATGGCCGTGGCCTCCGCCTCGGCATCGAGGGACTCCATCGTGAGCGTTTCGTAGATACTGCCTTCCACCCCTTCCTCGATCAGCTCGTCCAGCGCGGCCTGGAGCTCATCGCGCACGTGATCAAGGCTCTTGGGGCGACGGCTGGGCTGTTTCTCCAGCATGGAGGCGATCAGGGCCTCGAGGCGGCTGCCCGATAGCTCCGCGACACTCTCACCCACCAGCGGTGCACGGGTGCGGAGGTGGTCCTGGAGGATCTGCTGATCGCCACCTTCCCGGAAAGGGGGAGCGCCGGAGAGCATCGCGTAGAGCATCAGACCGGACGCGTAGATGTCCACGCAGGGCAGGGTCCCAGCCTTTCCTCCCACGATCTGTTCCGGAGCCATGTACGAGGGCGTGCCGATCACCTGTTGTTCGGTACCCACTTCCTCGTCCGAGGTCCGAACGGTGGCGATCCCGAAATCCAGGATCTTGACGTGGTCCGGGCGGCTGAGTTCCGCCAGGATCATCACGTTCTCCGGTTTCAGATCCCGGTGCACGATCGACAACCGGTGAGCCGCCGACATCGCCTTGCAGAGCTGCACTCCGATCCGAGCGGCCCGTCCCACCGGCAGCCCGTCGGTGTGGTGCAGGAGGGCCTTGAGGGTGAAGCCCTCCAGGTACTCCATCACCAGGTACAGACCCACGTTCTCATCGAAACCAAAGTCCGTGACAAAGACCACGTTGTCGTGACGGAGCCTGGAGCAGGCGACCGCCTCCAGACGGAAGCGCTCCACGGTCTCCGGGTCTTCCGAGAAGCGCGGGTGGAGGATCTTCACCGCGTAGGGCGTCTGAAGCACACGGTGTGTGGCCTCATAGACCGCGCCCATCCCACCTATGCCGAGGCGCCGCACGATCTCCAGGTTGCCCAGGGTGCAGCCGATTCGGCCGTCTTCGTCCTCTGGAACGATCTCCTCGGGACTGCTGGTTGGCTCGATTTCCATCGCGGCTATGTTCCTACCACGAAGTCCGAGGGCCTCCGTCCCGATAGGGATGGGCTTCTCTGCCCAGGAGAACCCCCGCTTGACGATCGGACGCGAGCCACCCCGAAACCTGAGAAATGATGGAGATCGCTGTAGTTGTCTTTGGGATTACCCCGCTCGTCCTGGCGATCTCATGCGCCGTGGCCTTCGGGGTGACCGTCAGCACCCATCGACGCCGAGGTCGTCTGGGCGTCAACCTGCGTCCCACGCAGTGCCCCAAATGCGAGACCGCTCTGCCAGCGGCACGCGTTCCCAAGAGCCTTCGGCAGGCCCTGTGGGGGGGGGCTGGACCTGCGAGGGCTGCGGCACCGAGCTGGACAAGTGGGGCCGGACTCCCGACGGCGTGGAGGCCGGGGACCAGTGATCCGGGTCGGTGGCGCCCGTGGCTGAGGTGCTGGTCGTCGTAGGGGGCCTGGGCGGCCTGAGCGCTGCCCTGCACCTCGCTGCGGCAGGCCACCGCATCACCGTCCTCGAGGCCTCCGACCGGCTGGGTGGAATGGCTGGGGTGGTGGAAGTCGATGGCTTGGAGTTGGACACGGGGCCCTCGCTGCTCACTCTGCCCCAGGTCTTCGACGAACTCTTCCAGCTCGTCGGTTCAAGCCTTCGGGAGCGGGTGGAACTCATCCAACCCGAGCCAGCCTTCCGCTACGTCTTCTCCGATGGAACGCTCGATCTGCACACCTCGCTCGACGCGTCCGCCGCCAGCGTCCGGGCCCAGTTGGGAGCCCGCGCCGAGCGCGAATATCGGGAGTTTATGAGCTATGCGGAGAAGCTCTGGACGGTCGCTGGTCCACCCTTCGTGTTCGGATGCAAACCGGGCCTGCCCACGCTGCTCGGGCAATCGGGAAAGCTCATGCGGGTGGACGCCTTCCGCACGATGCGCGCGGCGATCCGAAAACGCATCAAGACCCGCGAGCTGCGGTGGGTCTTCGAGCGCTTCGCGACCTACAACGGTTCCGACCCCGGGCGAGCACCAGCAACGCTGAACTGCATCGCACACGTGGAGCGCCCTGGACCTCCTCCCCGGCCCTCACTCCCTGAAGCCCCCCTCAATGGTCTCTACCAGCGGGTGGAATGCCATTCTGCGGGCCCCCCTCGTCCAGGATCGCGTCGGACACAGCGTGATCTTTCCGGAACGCTACGAGGAGGAGTTCGAGGATCTCTTCGAGAAGCGCAGGCCGCCGCGAAATCCCTCGGTCTACGTCTGCGCTCAACGGGTCTGCCACGGCTTGTCCTGGGAGGCCCACGAGCCGCTCTTCCTCATGAGCAACGCGCCTCCGGTCGCCGATGGCTGCGACTACGCCGAGCTTCGGACCCGCACTCTCGAGCGAGCCCCCGCAGGGGTGGTGGTGTGGGAGCGGAGACCCTCCGGACTGGCTCGACGTTTCCCACGCAGCCGCGGCGCCCTGTACGGTAGTGCGAGCAACTCGATGTTCTCAGCCTTCCAGCGTCCCGGAAACCGAGTGCTTCCCGGCTTGTACCTTGCGGGTGGTAGCGCACACCCCGGGGGCGGCATGCCGCTGGTGGTGCTCAGTGGACGGGCAGCGGCCGGTCTGGCTGCAGCGGACCTGCGATGAGCTTTGGGGGCTGGTACCTGTTCACCCTGCGCACGGTCACCGTGGCCAATGTGCCGGTTCTGGGCGATCTCCAGACCGTCACGGAGAGTCGGATGGTGGCCCACTTCGTCGAAGAGGGGGGCCAGATCCAGGGCAGCCACGAGGTCTGCGGCGTCGACGTCATCGGAGCGACCACTCTGGCGGAGACGATCCTGCCCGAGGCCTTCGTGCGCGCTCTCCCCACCAGCCACTACACCCTCGATCTGAGCGAAGACGAGGGGGTGCACGGAATCTCTGGAGACCTGGCGCTGGTACACATCGGCTACAACCCGAGCCTGGGCCCCGTCCCGTCGAACTCCCAGGATGCAAACGTCCTGGACACCGATGATGACGGCCTTCCCGGTGCCACGGTCGTCGTGCGCATTCCCCTGCTTCCCGATGTCCACGTGTACGTGGCTCAGCGCTCACAGGTTCACATCGAGGGCACCTGGACCGATGGACGCTTCGAGGGAGCTTCGAGTCTCGCCGTGATGGAGCAGAGCGTCCTTGGCTCGAACCATCCCCTGTTCACCCACGCCCCCGTCGTGTCGGTGAGCACCGGCGACTTCGTGCTGGAGCCGCTCGAGGGCCCGACCCGCTGCAAGGATCTGGAAGGCAGCTAGTCCGCACCCTGAGCGATCGCGTCGACGGTCCTCCACTGCTCGAAGAGCCAGTCCCCGCGCCCCTCACTGGGTGGAGTGGCACGCCAGATCTTCACGAGGATGGGTCTGTCCAACAGCTGGCCATTCCACAGGTCACTGATCCGACGAACCCCTTCAAAGCCGCGGTGGGCACAGAAGACGACAGCGACCACCGACGATGCAGCTGCAGGGGGGTGATCAGCACGGAGGCCGTGACCCCTAGGAGCTCGCAGAAGAGCCAGAGCATGACGAAGAGCGCGAAGCGGACTCCCGTCGGTAGAAAGACACCGACCGGCAAGAGCAGGGGGGAGAGGAGGAAGCCCAGCACAACGGCCGGAATGCTGAGCAGCCGTCGGAGCAAGGTCACCCGAAGAAGCGCGGCCAGACCAGAGCATCGAGGAGCACGGTCTGCCAACAGAAGGCCAGGACGCCGACGAGGGCCGCGGTGCGGAGGCTGCTCGGATCTCCCTGCCAGATGATGAGTCCCATCGCCAGCGAGGCAAGCGCGGTCAATGCCAGCACCGCCTGCACCAAGGGCAGAAGACGTGCGTTCTCCAGAGCGGCGAAACTCAGCGGCATCCAGGCCGTCGAACAGACCAGCATGACGCTCATCGCCGCGACCATGCGCCACTGTGGATTGCGATGAGCCCAGGCCAGGATCAGGAAGTAGCCGATGGCCGCGAGGGGCATGAAGGCGCTGTAGACGGGCCTAATGCCTTCCGGAATGCGTCCCCAGAGCCGCCCAGGCTCCGGCACGCCGGTCACGCCCCAGACATAGCTGCCCAGAACGGCGATCCCGCCGATGACGTTCACCAGCCACAGTGCGGTTCTCATGACCGACCCCACTTGCCAGCTTCAGAAGACCGAGGGCTCATCCGGGTAAGCTACCCCGGAATGTTCCCCCTGCTGATGAGCGTCGCGCTTGCGGCGAACTACGACCCCGAGCTCAGCTGGCGCACGCTGGACAGCGAGCACTTCAACATCACCTTCCATCAGGGCGAGGAACAGCTGGCCAACGAGGTCGGCCACATCGCCGAGACCATCTACGACGAGCTGACCGTCGACATGGCCTGGAGCCCCCGGCGCGACACCGAGATCGTGCTGGTGGACCACACGGATGTGGCCAACGGCTACGCGATGACGATCCCGTACAACACCATCGTCATCTTCATCACCGCTCCCCAGGAGCACTCCGGCCTGAGCCTCTACGAGGACTGGTCATCGATGATCCTGACCCACGAGTTCGCCCACATCCTGCACCTGGACAACGTGCAAGGCCTGCCGGCGCTGCTCCGACGGGTCATGGGCCGCGTCATCTCGACAAACCAGCTCTCCCCCTGGTGGATCATCGAGGGGAGCGCCACCTACCAGGAGACCCGGCACAGCACCGGGGGACGGGGGCGCAGCACCCACACGGACATGGTCCTGCGCCACGCCGCCCTGGAGGGCACCTTCCCCAAGCTCGGCCAGATGGACGGCTTCCAGAGCAGCCCCCCGGGAGGCAACACCCGCTACCTCTTCGGGCAGAGCCTGCTCCAATACATCGCAGACCACACCAGCGACGACGCCATTACCCGCTGGAACCTGACCTACGGCAGCTGGATTCCCTACCTGCTCCCCGCGAGGCAGGTCTTCGGCCAGAGCTTCCCCGACTGGTATGACCAGTGGCGCGCCTTCATCGAAGCGGAAGCCGAGGCCACCCGGGCCAAGGTGGAGACCGAGGGGCTCCAGGAAGGGAGCTTCATCGACATGGACATCGACGGCAGCTGCTACGGACCCTCCTTCTCACCACAGGGCGACAAGCTTGTCTTCAGCTGCGCGGACCGCCGCACGGGCTCCACGGTGTACCTGGCGGACGGAGACGGCGAGAACATCGAGGTCGAGCTCGAGGAGCGCCTCGCCAAGAACTTCACCTGGCGCCCCGATGGTGAGGCTTTCGCCTTCAGCGCCACCCACGTCGTCAACGACTTCAATCTCTACGAAGACATCTACTTCCACGAAGTGGGTACCGAGGCGGCACCGCGCCTGACCAGCGGCAAGCGAGCGCGCGACCCGGCCTTCAGCCCGGACGGAGCCGACCTGCTGGTGGTCCGGAACAAGGTGCAGCAGAACAGCCTGGCCCGAATGCGCATCGACCAGAGCCTGGAGACCCTCAGCGAGTTCGAGGACCACACCCAGCTCAGCACGCCGGTGTGGTCTCCCGACGGGCGTTTCATCGCCATGAGCGTCTGGCAGGACGGCTTCCGCGACATCTGGGTCTTCACGCCCGACGGTCAGCCCTGGCGACGGGTCACGATGGACGTCCACATCGACCGGGATCCCACCTGGTCCGCGGACGGCTCCCTGCTCTTCTTCGTCAGCGACCGCACGGGCATCTCCAACGTCTACGCCGTCGACATGGAAGAGGAGCGGCTCTACCAGGTCACGAACGTGGTGAGCGGCGCCTTCCAGCCCTCGGTCCGATCCGACGGCGAGCTGCTGGCCTACCAGCACTACACGGCGAACGGCTACCGCATCGCGCTCCTGTCTCTGGACCCCTCTACCTGGTGGGACCGCGGGGTGCTGGCGCTACCGCTGGAGCACCGAGGCGAGCTCGACGCCGAGGTCGAAGTGGCGGAGCTGGGGTGGGGCACGGGGAGCACCGGCATCGGCGCCCCCAGCCACAAGGGAAGGACCGTGCCGCTGACCGGGCTGGCCGACCAGCCGACCTCCGGTGCGGACATCGATGACGTGACCGAGGTGGACGAGGATCTCGTCGAGGAGGACTTCGACTTCGACTTCCCGGTGGAGGACTACCGGGCCCTGCGCACGCTCTTCCCCCCCCGCTACGTCCTGCCGACCATCTACAGCACGACGACGGGCTTCATGGGCGTGCTGAGCACCACGGGCGTCGACACCCTGCGGCGACACAGCTGGAGCGGGATGGTCACCTACCGGACCGACGCCAACTTCGTGGGAGGGGGCGCCAGCTACGTGTTGAATCGGTGGCGGCCTGTCATGACCTGGGGTGCGAACAGCTATGTCGTGCCCTACGGAGCCATCTACTACCTCCCCGATAGTGGTCCGGGCGGGAACATCCCTGTCGCATCCGCCACGGGACTCACCTACTGGGACCATCGAACGCGCGTCTACACGGCGCTCAGCTACAGCCCACGCCAGCGTCAGGCGGTCTACGCCCGCTTGACCAGCGTCTACCGCACCTCCAAGGACGATCTCGGGGAGCTGGAGAAGGACCTCGGCTACGACATCTACGAGCCCGCGCTGCCCACACGAGGCCTGCTCAGCACCGTGGGAGTGGGATGGCGTCACGCCAACGGCAAGGGCTACGGCTACTCCATCTCGCCGGAGGACAGCCGCTACATCGGGCTGGACGCCGAGTGGACCTTCCCCTACGTCGGCGGCCGAACCTTCGGTGGCAGCTTCACCCTGGACGACGCGGGAAATCCAGAGCCCTTCAACCGAATCCAGGTGACCGCAGAGCTTCGCGAATACGTGAAGCTCTCCGAGAAGCTGGAACGACTGCCTCTCTACAACCACGTCTTCGCATTCCGCCTGGCGGGGGGCCTGAGCCGCGGCGACCAGCTGCGCTACGGCTCCTTCCGACTGGGTGGGAACTACGGAGAGTCGGGCTACTACCGGCTGCCGGACGAGTGGAAGATGCTTCGCGGCTTCCCGGTCGCGACGGCGAGCGGCGACAACTACTACCTGGGCACCTTCGAGTACCGCTTCCCGATCTGGCGCGTGGACTGGGGCTGGAGGGCCACCCCCTTCTTCCTGCGGACCCTGCACGGTGCCGTGTTCGCCGATGTCGGCGACGCCTGGGACGCCGGTGCCAACCCCAACCTCCCCCTGGTGGGCGTGGGGGCCGAGCTCCGGCTTGGAACCATCGTCGGCTGGGGCCTGGGCTTCAACGCACGGGTCGGCTACGCGGTCGGAGTCGTTGGCGAAGACGCCATCGGACCTACCTCGACGGACAGCGTCTACTTCCGTCTGGGAAACACTTTCTGAAGGCCGGTGTCCTAAGAGCATGCTGTGGTTGAGTCTCGCTCTCGCTGAGCTTCCCCCTGTCGCACTGACCGCCCTTCGACGGGGGGACTGCGGCACCGCACTCACCGCCCTGGAAGGGGTGGAGAACCTGGAAGCCGAGCTGGCACGCTCGCGCTGCGGCGCGCCTTCCCAGCTGGCCGACTTCCTGGGGGAGGACACCGTCCTGGACGCCTACGCGCGGCTGCTGGTGGCTCGCGATCTCGTGGAGTCCGACCCGGCGCGAGCGGAGGAGGTGCTGAAGGGCCTGACCCTGCCCGGCCCGGCGGGCCTGGAGGTGCGTCTGCTCCGGGGCCGGTCGCTCATCCTCCAGGAACGCAGCCTGGACGCACGGCCGGACCTGCGGGCCCTCCTCAGCACCTCGGTGCACGCCGAGGCCCGATACTGGCTGGCCTACGGTGCCGAGATGCGCGGTGAGACCGATCCCGCGGTCAGCACCTACCAGTCTGCGTGGGCCAAGGCGGTCTCACCGTGGGACGAAAGCGCAGCCCGGCAGCTCGAAGGGCTGGGCCATCCCGTGCCCGACTTCTCCACCCCCGAGGCACGCACCCTGGCTCTGCAGCGGGCTCGGACGCTGGTCAAGCAGCACAGGGCACCCGAGGCCATCCCGCTGTACGACGGCATCAGCGAAGCCACGGGTGACACGGGAAGCGCCTGGACCTACGAGGTCGCCTTCGCGCTGTTCAAGGCCAGGGACTATCCCCGCAGCATGGAGTGGATGGCGCGCCTGGAGCCCACTTCGGGGAATCAGAAGGGCGGCGCCGACACCCTCTTCCACTACGCACTGGGCACCTCCCGCACCGGCGACTACGAAAATGCAGCGGTGTACTACGGGCGCCTGGTCGAGCTCTACCCGGGAACCCGCACGGCTGACACAGCGAGCTTCAAGATCGCGTATCTGAGCTACGACGCCAAAGATCTCGAAGTGGCCATCCCCCTCTTCTGGGAGCACCTGAGCCGTTACCCGGGAAGCCGTCACAAGGATGAAGCCCTCTGGTTCATCGGCTGGAGCCACTACCGACTGGGCCAGCTGGAAGAATCCGAGAAGGCGCTGGACCGGCTGCTGGCCGAGCACGGCCGGAGCGAGCTCGCTCCCGGAGCGCTCTACTGGAAGGCCCGGATCCGCGGTCGCCAGGGCGATGAGGTCGGACAGAATGAGGCCCTGAGCCGCCTGGTCAACAACTGGCCCGTGAGCGGACACAGCTGGTACGCCGCGGAGCGCCTGGATCGGCACTTTGCCGGCGTGAAGGATCCCCTGGCCCCCGCACTCCCCTCCTTCCTGGAGGCCAAGCCCGCCGTCGCCGAGGCGCGAGCCCTCGCGGCTGCCGGCCAGTGGGACTGGGCACGGGGACGGCTGCTGACCGTCGTGCCCGCGGCGAAGGGCAATCGCCAGGCTGCGCTGGCGCTGGGCGCCCTGCTCGTCGACGTCGGAGCCTACAAGGCTGCCCAGGCTCTCGCCAAGCCCTGGTGCCCCACGCCATGGCGTGCGGGAGACGCACCGGACGCTGTCCCTGCCTGCTTTCCGCGCCCCGAATACCCGGTGGTCGCCGAGGCCGCGTCGAAGAGCGGTCTCGATCCCCTGCTTCCCTACGCCATCATGACGGCCGAGTCCGCCCTGGATCCCGACGTCACCAGCATCGCCGGAGCTCGGGGCCTGATGCAGCTGATGCCGGAGTTGGGCGACGAACTGCACCAGATCCTGCTTCCCAGCGTGCTCTACAACCCCGACCGACTCTACGTGGCTGGCTACAACGCCTGGCTCGGCACGACCGAGTTGGGACGGCTCTACGGTCGCTTCGATGGGGCGGGCATCGAGCCCCGTCTTCCTCTCGCCATCGCCGGCTACAACGGTGGAGCCGAGGCTGTGGAGCGCTGGGTCTCCGAATACGATGAGCCCCCCGAGGTGGACTGGTTCGCCGAGAACATCGGCTACAGCGAGACCCGCCGCTACGTTCGGCGGGTGCTCGGACACCTGATGAAGTACCGCTGGGTATACGGGGGCTAGTCGCAGATCCCCACGGCGGAGATCCCGCTGACGGGAACGAGATCGTTGTCGTCCCCAGCCTCGTCGGTCACGGACCCGCCCAGACCCGCGGTCGTCAGCCACTGAAGCACGGAGTTGCTGTCCACCGCCCAGTCGAGCTGGGGTTCGAAGTCCCCGCTGTAGCGCCGGGTGTCTGAGAGACGGACCGGACCGATGTCCACCGGCGCTGCGGGCAGCTCCTCGCTCGCTCCCACGGCCACGAGCCCTGCGTCCGAGCCTGAGGAGTAGCCCTCCACGCCGTCGGTCACCTTGACCCCGTCCACGAAGAGCGTACCGAAGCCGCGAGCACCACCTGCAGACTTGAAGACCAGCGCCACGTGGTGCCACTGTCCATCGTCCAGGTCTTTGGCGCTGAGCCAGAGGTCGTAGCTGCTCTGGTCGCTGTAGCGCGTGCCACAGCTCAGATCGCCCTCCAGCCAGGTGCAGAGGTAGGCGCCCTTCGAGCCATCCGCGGTATCCAAGACACCCGCCTGCCCTTCCGGGTCAAAGAGATCGTTGGATCGAATCCACAACTCCAGGGTGAAGTCGAAGAAGCCCAGGTCGAGGCCGTCCGCCGGAGCCTCGGCGAGATCGGTGGTGCTCTGCAGGCCGATGGCATGACAGGGTTCCTTGAGGATGTCCACCACATCGCTGACGGCCTCACCGTCCGCGCCGTCCGTCGCGGTCACCGTACAGGCCCACTGCTGGTCCGGGCCCAGCAGATCGGACTCCACCACCGGACCCGCCACTCCCGCGTCTCCGCCGTCCACGCTCCACCGGTAGCCGTAGGCGATGGGGTCGTCCTCGGGATCGGTGGCTTCCTGCGTGACGAGGCAGGTGAGGTCCTGGCTGAAGGTGGGTCGCTCCGGCAAGACGGACACAGCGTGCCCCGAGGGGGGCTGGTTGTCTTCCGAGACGGGAAGGGTGACCTGGGCACTCGCGGTGGCTCCGGTCTCCTGACCGTCCCAGGGCGTGGCTGTGCAGACCCAGGTCTCACCTGCCGTCATCTGCGCGGGAGCCACGACCGGGAGATCGATGCCCGCGTCACTCCCCTCCCGCTCCCAGGAGAAGCTGTAGCTCACCGCGTCCTGGTCCGGATCCGACGAAGGCGTCGTCACCAGGCAGTGGAGGTAGCCCTCAGCGGATGGGTCCGCTGGGAGGATGGCGAGCTCGGGTGCACCCGGAGCCGTGTTCACCTGATCGACAGCGGTGTCCTCGGGACACTCCGCATCCTGAGTCGGGTCATCCTCGCCACAGGCCAGGAGAAGAAGCAGCATGGTCACCTCCCCTCGGAAGGCTACCGTAGCTCCAGGTCTCCAGGAAGGAGCGCGAGAGGCTGCTCGGGATGTTCGAGCAGGAACTCGACATTCACGGGAAGCCGAAGGCGGAGCAGAGCAGCGGGCAAGACCGCCCGAGCAGCCTGCGGAAGAAGTTCCATGAGCCAGCTTCGGACAGGTCGAACGACCGTGTCTGTTCGGCGCCAGGGGTCTCCCGGCTTGAGCCCGGCTTCCTGGCGCGCCCGCCTGAGGGCCTCGCGCAGCCCGCCCAGGTGGTCCACCAGGCCGGCCTCCAGCGCGGCGGTCCCGGTCCAGACCCGACCCCGAGCGACCTTGTCGATCTCCTCTCGGGCCTGACCCCGCCCCTTGGAGACACGATCGATGAAGCCCTCGTAGGTCTCCTCCAGGCGCTTGCGGAAGCGTGCGCGCTGTTCGGGGCTGAAGGAATGCTCCGTGCTGTACATGCCCACGTTGCGCCCCCGGTGGATGTCCTCCGCGTAGATTCCCAGCGCCCGGGTCGCTCCGCCGGTGACGAGCTTTCCACCCACCACCCCGATGCTCCCGGTGAGGGTGCCCGGCCGCGCGACGATGGCACTGGCTGGCGCCGAGATGTAGTAGCCACCACTGGCCGCAACGTCCCCGAAAGAGGCCACGACAGGCTTCTTCTCCTTCAGCTTGCGGACCTCGTTCCAGATCAGGTCCGAGGCCAGGACACTGCCACCGCCGCTCTGAACGGCGACCACCACAGCCTTCACGGACGCGTCTTCCGCCACCCGGCGTAGCACCGGAATGACCTCGTGGGGTGCAATGCGAGGGCGCGTCGTGGGATTGCGCGCCATCGTGATGTTGCCCTGCAGGTGGACGACCGCAACGGTGGGCTCGGTCGCCATGAAGTCGTCGACCTTGGTGATGTAGCGGACCAGTCGGGTGAGCTTGCTGATCTCCACACGGCGCATGCCCTTGCCCAGCAGGTCTTCCAGCAGGACATCCAGATCCCCGTCGTAGCCAACGAGGTCGATCAGCCCCGCCTCATGCGCCTCCTGCGGGCTCATCGGGCAGCGATCGATCAGCTCCTGAACCCGCGTGGGCTCCAGGCGTCGGGATTGCGCGACAGCCCCGACCAGCTCGTCATGCAGGTCATCCACGAGCTTCTGCACCGCCTCGCGGTTCTCCCGGGAGGCGTAGGCCCGGGTGAAGGTCTCACCGAAGCTCTTGTACTCTCCGGCCGCCTCGATCTCGAAGCGCAGGCCCAGGCGCTCGAGGGCGGGACCGATGAAGCGCAACTGTCCGCCCACACCGACCATCGCGACCTCGCCCATGGGGGGGACCACCAGCCGATCCGCAGCGCTCGCCAGGAACATCTCGCCGTTTCCCGGCGAATCCGCACTGACCACGACCACCTTTCCAGCGTCGCGGAGACGCTCGAGTCCCTCGCGCCATTCCTGCACCGTGGCCCAGCCCCATCCCAGGCGCGTCACGTGAAGGAGCACGCCACGAACCCCAGGGGCCGCGCCAAGTTCCTCCAGGTGACGGAGCAGCAGGAGCGGCTGCTTGATCCGGCTGTCCAGTTGAAGCTCCAGCACGCCGGCTTCACCGAGCCGAGCCGCTGCGAGTGCGTAGAGGCTTCGGCCTATCAGGAAGGTAAAGGGTCGACTGAGGGTGCGAACCGTTTCGCGAAGCATGTTGTCCCTTGTCATATGACATTACACCTAAGCACTGTTCCGCCCGGAGTTCACTCCATGCCTTTCGCCATGACCGACGCTGAGGCGGAGGCTGTACGCTTCCTGCTCGTTGGCGATCTGGTCGAACTGGCTGTCGAGCTGGACTTCCTCCCGCCGGAGAAGGTCGATCGCCGACAGCTCCTGGAGCAGCTGATTCCGCGCTTGCTGGAGCTGGCCCAGCGCGAAGGCCTGCCTTTCAGCAAGTACGACGCAGAAGAACTCTCAGAGCTGCCCCAGGATCACCGGACGGCCCTCGCCCAGGCCATGGGATGGCCTGCCGATGTCAGGAGCATGGTGAAGGCCGGCGAAAAGGTGTACCGGACCTACCGCAAGCGGGGAAGCTCCCAGGTACCGCTGCTCCTGCCCAGCCTCTTGACTCCCCTGGCCCGCTGCGCACACTGCGCAAGCTGAGCAGTTCAGACGGCGCCCAGCGGGCATCCCCAGGGCACAGAGGCGTAAAGCGGCTGCCAAGACTGGTCCGGATCCGTTGACGGAGGGGCGTATCCGCGCGTATCCGTAGGGTCTTCCAATCGATCCGTGGAGGTCGGCATGTCGACGAAGAGCTGTCCGAACTGTGCAGAAGAGATCCCGGTCGCAGCTCCACGCTGCAAGCATTGCTTCCATGACTTCTCCGAGCAGGCCCCCCCAAAGGGCAAGGGCCTCATGGGCCTGCTGGGCCTCCTGGCGGCCATGGCCGTCCTGGGCGCCGCGACCTTCTGGTTCGTGTCTGGCCGGGCCGGACAGGAGAACATCGTCGTCGACGAAGAGACCCACAGCATCGTCTTCACCACCAAGTACAGTGACCGGATGGAGACCGATCGCATCACCTTCGATGAGGTCGCGAACGTCGAGCTCGTCATGGGCGGCAGCGAGGCCACCTGGGTGGTGAACGTGGTCACCAACTCCGGCGAGCGGAGGATCCTCAAGCTCTCCGACGGCCAGTCGCTCAAGGGCTACGCAGAGCACATTGCCGCGGTGATGGACAAGCCCCTCGTCGAGAACAGCCAGGCGCGCGGATTCGGCGACCTGGGCACCGGCGGCGGCAATCAGCAGAGCACCTCGAACGTCATCGACTGAAGGCGTCCTGTGGAAACGGCACTGGGCCGGCTGACGCGCGGCCTGGCCATCGACCTGGGCACAGCGAGCACCCTCGTCTACGTCGAGGGGCGTGGAGTGGTGCTGGACGAGCCCAGCGTGGTCGCGGTCCGGCGGACCCCCACCGGAGGCTACGGCGAGGTCGTGGCCGTGGGAGCCGAGGCCCAGAGCATGCTGGGCCGGACCCCCGCCGATATCGTCGCGCTGCGCCCACTGCGCGAGGGCGTCATCTCCGACTTCCAGGTGACCGAGGAGATGCTTCGGGCCTTCATCAAGCGCAGCAGCAGTGGCCTCAAGATGGTCAAGCCACGGGTGGTCGTCTGCGTTCCTTTCGGCCTGAGCGAGGTGGAGAAGCGCGCGGTCCACGAGAGCGCCCGGGCAGCCGGTACCCGCGACGTCGTGCTGCTCTCCGAGCCGATGGCCGCCGCAATGGGCGCGGGGCTGCCGGTCATGGAGCCACGTGGAAGCCTCGTCGTCGATATCGGCGGGGGCACGACCGAGGTCGCGGTGATCTCCCTGGGAGGGCTGGTGACCAGCAAGTCCCTGCGGGTTGCAGGAGACGCCATGAACGAGGCCATCGTCAGCTGGGTGCACGAGCACCTGGGCCTCCAGATCGGGGAACGCACCGCCGAAGCCCTGAAGCTGGAGGTCGGCTGCGCAACCCGACAGAGCACAGCGCTGGAGACGGTGGTCAAGGGGCGTGACAGCCAGAGCGGCATTCCCCGTCAGGAGCGGCTCACCAGTGACGACCTCCTCACGGCGCTGGAAGGCCCGGTGCGAACCATCGTGGAGACCATCCGCCAGGTCCTCGAGAACACCCCTCCCGAGCTCTGTGGCGACGTGCTGGAGGCGGGCATGCTGCTCTGCGGCGGCGGTGCGCTGCTGCGAGGCCTGCCACAGCGGCTGCGTTCCGAGACGGGTCTGCCCATCAACCTGGCCGAGGAGCCCCGCCGCTGCGTGGTCTACGGCGCGGGAGCGGCCGTCGAACAACCGGAGTTGCTGGCCCGCGTGAGGATTCCCTGAGGCCTGTCAGGTTCCTGGAAAGGCCCTGAAACTCAGTTCCTCCCCCACCTCCAGCCAAAGATCCGGCCCAAGGACGACGAAGCCATCCTCCAGCACAGGTTGGTGGCTGTGTCCCATGATGACGCGCTCGGCGTCCTGAGCAGCGGCCCAGACGCGCTGGGCCTGCAGCAGCTCCGGTCGCATGCCGTGTTCCCGCGAGGTCGAACTGAGCCCTCGTCCGACGGTGTGCGCCGCCCCTGTCCATCGAGCCAGCAGGGCCACCGTTGGGGAGCGGACGATGCTCCGGAGCGCTCGATAGCCCAGGCTCCTGTCGGCCTCGTCACCGTGGACCAGCAGGGTGTCGCAGCCCGCGAGAGGCCCGCGCCACCGCGGCACAGCAAAGCGACCCAGGCGCTCGCCCAGAGCAAAGTCATGGTTGCCGGGGAGCATCACCAGCTCACCGGGAAAGGCCTCCAGCGCAGCGACCACCGGCTCCTGGTGAGGCTCAGGTCTCTCCCAGTAGAAGTCGAACAGGTCTCCCAGGATGAACAACTGCGGTATGTCGAGCCCAGCCAGCCAGGCGAGGAAGCGCTGCTGCGCCGGATCCTGCGGTCCACGCAGGTGTTGATCGCTGACCATCGCTGCAGACACCACCGCATCGTTACATTGCCAGCGATGGCCCTTCCTCCCCTCGCCGACCGAATGCGTCCAAAGACCCTGGATGAGGTCGTGGGCCAGGAGCACATCCTCGCTCCCGACAGCCCCCTGCGTCAGGCGCTCGACGCCGGCCAGCTGCGCTCCATGCTGCTCTACGGCCCGCCCGGCTGCGGAAAGACCACCCTGGCCCGCCTCGTCGCCGAGGCCACCACCACGCGTCTCGAGCAGCTCAGCGCGGTTCTCTCCGGGGTGAAGGAACTGCGCGAGATCATCGAGAGGGCCCGGCTGCGCCGCGTCCCGACGCTGCTCTTCGTCGATGAGATCCATCGCTGGAACAAGGCGCAGCAGGATGCGCTGCTTCCTCACGTCGAAGATGGGAGCATCACCCTGATCGGTGCCACCACGGAGAATCCGGGCTTCTCCGTGCGACGAACCCTCATCTCACGAGCGGAAGTGGTGCGTCTCCACCCCCTGAGCGCGGAGCACCTGCTCCTGGTGATGCAGAGGGCTCTGGATCGCGAGCTGCCGGGCATAACGGCCACGTCCGAGGCCCTTGCTGCCCTGGCCAGGCTGGCCGATGGGGACGCGCGCTGCGCCCTTGGGCTGCTGGAGCGGGTGACCGACGGCCTCGAAGGCGAGCTCACCACCGAGCAGATCGCACTTCGCCTGAACCAGAACGGGGCCAACCTGACCCTGGGAGAGGACGAGCACTTCGCCCTCGCGTCGGCCTTCATCAAGTCGCTCCGAGGCTCCGATCCCGACGCCGCGCTCTACTGGTGCGCACGGATGCTGGAGTCCGGCGAGGATCCCCGCTTCATCGCCCGACGCATCGTCATCTTCGCCAGTGAAGACGTGGGCAACGCGGATCCCGGGGCGCTGAGCCTGGCCGTCGCGGCCGCACGGGCCGTCGAGATGCTGGGCCTTCCAGAGGCACGCATCCCCCTGGGGCAAGCCGTGACCTATCTGGCCTGCGCCCCGAAGAGCAACGCGTCCTACAAGGCCATGGACGCCGCGATCGGTGAAGTTCGACGGACCGGCCGAAAGCCCGTGCCCCTGCACCTGCGAAACGCCTCCACCTCTCTCGATCGAGAGGAGGGCGTCGGCAAGGGCTACCGATACCCCCACGACCACCCCTGGGGCATCGTGGAGCAGGACTACCTGCCCGAGGGGGTTCGCGGGCGCTTCTACCGGCCCGTGGACTGGGCGAACGAGCGCACCATCCGCCAGCGCCTCGACTGGTGGGCCGCGAAGCTCGAGGGTGATCCGAAGGACCCCTAGGAACTCCCGCTTCGGGTTCGTCCCCTTTCGAGGAGCGCCGCGGGGATAATCGTCAGGTGCTGGCCCGACTGCTGCTTCGTCTCGCGCGCCTCTCCGTGACGCGCCCCTGGACAGTGCTCTTCGCCACGACCCTGCCCGCGCTGCTGGCCACCGTCCTGGTGACCCAGGTGCCCCTCGATCTCAGCTTCACGGGGATCCTGGACAGGAAGGACCCGCGGGTCGCCACCTACTACGACCTGGCGGAGGAGCTGAACTTCTCCGGCCGGGTGTACCTCTTGCTGGAAGGCCCCGACGAGAGCCTGGACGAAGCCGCAGCAGCCATGACGGCCTTGGAGGAGTTGGAGGCGGTCGACCGGGTCTTCTCCGAGCCCCCCGAAGCCTGGCTCCGCGAGCAGGCCCCCTACCTGGTCAGCCCGGAGAACTTCGAGCTCTTGTTGAGGGTGGCCTCCGAGAAGCACCAGCCCGCGCTGTACGACCAGCTCGAGACGAACCTGCTCGAGCAGGTCCAGGCCGTGGAGGGAGCTCGCCTGGTGCTCCTGCTCCTGGCGGACGACCCCGTGGATGCCCCCCTGGGTACGATTCGCTTCGCCACCATCGAAACCATGACCCAGGCGCTCCTGGAGCCTTTCGAGCAGGTGAAGGGTGGCTACGCTGGGGTCGCTGCACTGGCCGACCAGGACCAACAGCGCGTAATGGCCCGGGTTCGCATTCTCACTCCCGTGAGTCTCCTCCTGGTCCTGGCGGTGCTGACGCTCTTCGAGCGCCGCCCAGCGCACCTGGTGGCCGTGGCTGTGCCCATGTTGCTCGCCGGGGGAGCCACCCTGGGAATCGTGGGCAAAGCCACCGGGACCATCACCATGATGGAGACCTTCTATGGCGTGATGATCTTCGGTCTTGGGGTGGACTTCGCACTGCATCTGATGGTGCGCACGCGCGAGGAGTTGCTGATCGCCGAGGACGACTTCCAGGGAGCGGTCGAACGCGCTTGGAGCGGATCGGGCCCGGGAGTGGTCATCGGTGGCCTGACCACCGCAGGCGCCTTCGCCATCGTGGCCATGGCCGATGACCCCAGCGCTCGACACCTGGGCTTGAGCGGGAGTGTGGGCTTGATCCTGTGCCTCTTCCTCATGCTCAGTTGGCTGCCAGCAGCCTGGACCGTCCTGCGGCGAGGAAAGAGCCCTCCCAGGCGCATCTTCACGGTCCCCGGACTGGCCACGCTGGCCGGATGGTCCGGACGGCATCCCGTCATCACGATCGCGGCGGCCCTGGCCCTCATGGGCTTGAGCGCTACACGCTTCCCCGACTTCCACTACGAGACGGACCTGAGCAAGGTCTTCACCCGCGACGTGCCTGCCCTGAGGGTCTCGGAGCGCGTGCACGAACTCTACGGCCTGAACCCGGGACCCTGGGTACTGCGGGCAGAGAACCTCGAGCAGGCCCGCGACTTCACAGCCCGAGTGATCGCCGATCCGCTCTTTGCCCGGGTGGACAGCCTGGCTTCCCTGTTCCCCGAAGACATGGAGAGCCGGCAGAGCCGCCTGCGAGATGCGGTGCCCGACCTGGAGTATCGGCAGGCCCAGCATCACCGCCTGCTCTTCATGGCCGGTCCCAAGACCCAGCAGCTCCACCAGCTCCTGGAGCTGATCCAGAGCCTTCTTCAGGCGGCTGACCGCGGTCCGCCGGGCATCCCGGACCTGCCCCCCCTGCTGGCCGAGCAGCTGATCGCACCGGACGGACGCCTGTTGCTCCTGGCCTACAACGCCGCACCCACGATGGACGGCACGGTGACGCGCGAGGAGCGGCGTGTCGTCCAGGCCGTAGACCCCGAAGCGGCGGGCATCGGCATCACCCTGGAAGTCACCATGGAGGGGGACCGGCCGTGGATTCGTCCCGTCTGGATCGGCATCCTGGCCTACGTGGTGCTGTTGCTGATCCTGGATCTGAGGCGTCCACGCCGGGTCTTGGCTGCCCTGGCACCGGTGGTCTTTGGCCTGGTGGTGACCGTGGGTGTGATGTGCTGGTGGGGCCCGGGATTCAACGTCATGTCCCTGGTGGTGGCTCCCCTCATCGTCGGCCTGGGGGTGGACGACGGCGTGCACGTGGTGCACCGCATCCGTGAGCAGGCCCAGCTGGCTCCCCACCAGGCGGCGGTGCGCGTCGGACAGGCCATCGTCCTGACCACGGCAACCACCAGCAGCAGCTTCTTGCTGCTCTACCTGTTCTCGGGGCATGTGGGCCTGGAGAGCATGGCGCGGGTGCTCCTCATCGGCCTGCCTGCCTGCCTCCTGGCCAGTGTCACGCTGGTGCCGGCGCTGATGAGCGTGGGGCCCACAACCCCCGATGCAGGCGCTTCAGCACCGCATTCTGCATCGAGTGCGCAGCGAAGAGCAGTCAGTGCGGTCACGGCACCCAGTGACTGGCGATGACCGGAACTCAGAACTTGACGCAGCACCCATTCCAGCCCATCTTCGCTCATGACCACCAAGACACGGCCACCGCTTCATCAGGGGCCCGCTCCGCTCCGCAGTGCGGCCCTCACCGAGGTGGTCGACCGTACATATGACATCTTCGCCCGCCACAAACTCGTGGGTCCGCTCGATGTCTGCACCGCCTGCTGCGTCACGCCGGAAGAAGCCGAAACGCTGACAAAAACGCCCCTTAGAGATCTTTCCTGCGAGTTGTTGAGGCAATTCAATGACAGCGCACCATCCAAAACCAACCCTAGCTTCGACCAACTCAACTACTTTCTCCACGTTATTTCGAACTGTTGGTGGACCGTCAGACACCGAGCCATTCGTTACCACTCGCACTTCAACGACTCGCGCCTTTTTCCGCGGATCAGTGGACCACGGAGGAAAGACAATGCATCGAGGACTTTGCCTCTGCTTTTTTCCTGGCGCAGCTGAAGGCGCCAACGAGTCCGACATGCGCTCGCACGTCGGCTACGGCGACACCATCAGCTCGGGAGATCGCTCGGAGATCACCGACAACATGCTGTCCTCGGACCAGCTCGACGCTTCTCGCTACACCACGATGAGCTTCGCGACGACCAGCTGCACCGACACCGGATCCCAGCTGGAGGCCCGGGGAGACCTGTCGATTCGCGGCCGGACCAAGACCCTGCGTCTGGACGTGCCCTACACCGTGACGGGCGATGTCCTGGAGGCCAGCGGGACCTTCCAGACCACCCACTCGGACTTCGGCATGGACACCTTCAGTGCCTACTGGGGCCTGGTGGCAAATGACGAGGCTCTGGACTTCTCCTTCGAGCTCGTCGCCCAGGAGGACTGAGCCGACGGGGAGGCGCTCGCCTCAGGGAG
>PVBE010918816.1_pt1 | contig 70783 bp, 58 predicted proteins | sample 1631181 | NCBI WGS metagenome assembly PVBE01 (sample SAMN08397723, study PRJNA350692) | Marine metagenome, whole genome shotgun sequencing project. | isolation source: water | place: Pacific Ocean | collected 2012-04
CACCGCCTCGTAGCCTCCTGCTCGCAGGAGGCTACGAGGCAACCCAAACACTTGCATCCAGGGACCTCCTCTCTCTCTGTTGGCCCCTGGAACTCTACTCCCTACCCAAGGAGATGTCTCACATCTATCTGAACCTATACAGTCTCCAGCGCGGCGGCGACCCGATAAGCAGGCGAAAAAAGTGGACATGGGACAAGCCCAGTCCACTTTCCTTCGTCGCGACAGCGACCGGTCTGCCCTCGCGGGGCGAATTACGATCCGTTCGATTCGGTCTTCTTCATGGCTTCCTTCCGACTCAGGCGGATTCTTCCCTGGCCGTCGATTTCCAGCACCTTCACCATGACCTCGTCCCCTTCCTTGACGATATCGGTCACGGTCTTGACCCGGGTGTGATCGAGCTGGGAAATGTGGACGAGGCCGTCGGTGCCCGGGAAAATCTCGACAAACGCGCCGAAGTCCATGATCTTCTTCACGATGCCGCGGTAAATCTTTCCGATTTCGGCCTCCTGCGTCAGGTCGGCGATCATCGCGATGGCCGCCTTGGCCGAAGGCTCATCAATGGAGGCGACCAGGATGGTGCCATCGTCTTCGATGTCGATCGTGACCCCGGTCTTCTCGATGATCCCCCGCACGACCTTGCCGCCGGGACCGATGACATCACGCACCTTCTCCGGCCGGATTTTCACCGTAAAGATGCGCGGGGCGTAGGTCGAAAGCTCCGCGCGGGGCTCGGGGAGGATGGTCTCCATCCGGTCGAGGACGTGCAGCCTCGCCTCTTTGGCCTGGGCGAGGGCGGTTTTCATGATGTCCATGGACAGCCCTTCGATCTTGATGTCCATCTGAATGGCGGTGATCCCGTCCCGGGTGCCGGCGACCTTGAAGTCCATATCGCCCAAGTGGTCTTCCAGCCCCAAAATGTCCGTCAGGATGTACGGGCGGTCTCCCTCCATGATCAGACCCATGGCGATCCCGGCCACGGGCGCGAGGATGGGCACGCCCGCGTCCATCAGGGAGAGGCTGCTTCCGCACACCGTCGCCATGGAGGAGGAGCCGTTGGACTCCAGGATGTCCGAGACAATCCGAATCGTGTAGGGAAAGGAGGCGTGGTCCGGCAGGACCGGCCGCACGGCCCGCTCGGCCAGGGCGCCGTGTCCGATCTCCCTGCGGGCGGGTCCCCGGATGGGCTTGGTTTCGCCCGTGCAGAAGGCCGGGAAGTTGTAATGAAGCATGAACGACTTGCGGCCCCGGCCCTCGAGGTTGTCCAAGGGCTGTTCGTCGTCCCCGGTGCCCAGCGTTGCGACCACGAGGGCCTGGGTCTCGCCGCGGGTGAACAGGCAGGAGCCGTGCGTGCGCGGCATCACCTCCACCCGGCCCGAGATGGGACGGACCGTGGACAGATCCCGGCCGTCGGTTCGGACCCCGTTCTCGATGATCGACCGGCGAACTTCCGCGGACTCCAGATCGTGAAACTCGCCCCCAACCCGCTTCCGGACGTCGTCATCCTCTCCGCCGATCGCTTCGACCATTTCATCCCGGAGATCGTGCAGGGCCTCCTCACGTTTGTGCTTTTCCGGGATGCGAGTGGCGTCGCGCAGGCGGTCTCCGAGGCGCTGGCGCAACTGACCCACAAGCTCCTCATCCTTCACCGGGGCCTCGAAGGCCCGGTCCGGGCGGCCCGCCAGGGACTGGAGATCCTTTTGCAAAGCGACGATGTCCCGGATGACCCGGTGACCTGCTTCAAAGGCCTCGACCATCACCTCTTCGGAGACCCCGTTCGCCCCCCCCTCGACCATGACGATGGAGTCCGCCGTCCCGGCCAGGACGACGTTCAGGTCTCCGGCCTCCAGCTCCTCGTAGGTGGGATTGATGATCAGCCGGCCGTCCACCCGCCCGATCCGGACCCCCCCGATGGGGCCGTGGAACGGAATGTCGGAAACGGTCAGCGCCGCGGACGCTCCGATCAGGGCCAGGATGTCGGGGTCGTTCGTCGCGTCGTGCGACAAGGTGCCGATGATGATCTGCGTGTCTTCTTTGAACCCATCGGGAAACAGGGGCCGGACGGGCCGGTCGATCAGGCGGCACGTGAGGATCTCTTTTTCCGTCGGGCGCCCTTCCCGCTTGAAAAACCCGCCGGGAATCTTGCCCGCCGAGAAGAATTTCTCGCGGTAGTCCACGGTGAGGGGGAAAAAATCGAGTCCCGGCCGGAGGCCGTCGGCGACGACGGCCGCGAGGATCATCGATTCCCCGTAGGTGACGACGACCGCGCCGTCCGCCTGCTTCGCCATTTCCCCGGTTTCGACAATCAGGGTTCTTCCGCCAATTTCTATCTCTAACTTGTGATGCATTCAGTTGCTCCTCTCTTCCGGTCACCGACGAATATTGAGCCTTTGGATGACGGTGCGGTACCGGTCGATGTTTTTCTCCTTGAGATAATCAAGAAGCCGCCTTCGTTGGCCGACGAGCTTCAACAGACCTCGACGGGTGTTGAAATCCTTTGTGTGAACTTTCATATGCTCGGTCAGGTAACCGATGCGGGTGCTCAGGATCGCGATCTGGACTTCGGGCGACCCCGTGTCGCTGTCGTGGTGCCGATACTCCTGGATCAGCCCTTCTTTCTGCTCCTTCGTGATCATCTGGATATTCCTTCAACGCGAGAGCGCCGCGGATTCAATCGGAGAATTCCGCGGACGGGTCGATCACCTTGCGGACTTGGAGCCGCACCGGTTCCCCGGGCACAATACGGGCGATGCCCAGCGTCCGGCCGGAGTTGTCGACCAGTCGAACGTGATTTCCCGGAGGGCCCTCCGGGATGTTTCGGATGAAAATCCCTTCCAGGATCCAAAGGCCCCGCCGCAATCCTCCGGTCGGCGTCCGCATCAGGCTGACACCGGGCAGAAAGGACAACCCTTCCTCCACGGACTTCAGGACGTCGTTCAGTCGTCCCGCGCGGATTTGTTCTTCGGCGACCTCCACCGAAACGGCGTCCTCCACCCCGAACGCCCCCACCGCTTTGCGGGTCAGCCGGCAGAGGTGCCCCCCGGTCCCCCACGCTAGACCGATATCGTGGCAGAGGGTTCGGACGTAGGTGCCGCGGCCGCACTGGACCTCGAAGGTGACGTCGGGTTCGTCAATCGACAAGATCCGGATCCAATAGACCTTGCCCTTCTGGGCCTCCCGCTCTACTTCGATGCCGGCGCGGGCCAGCTCATAGAGCCGCTTTCCGTGATGCCGGCGCGCCGAGAACATGGGGGGCACCTGATCGATGTCCCCTTCAAAACGCCTCAGGACGTCGGAGAAGGCGTCGGGATCCAGGTCGCCCACCGGCCGCTCCTCGATCACCTCTCCGTCGCGGTCCTGGGTGGACGTTATGATCCCGAGGCGGACGGTGGCGAGATACGTCTTCCGGGATTCGAGCAGGTAATCGAAATATTTGGTGGCCGCGCCCAGGCAGATGGGCAAGACGCCCTCCGCCGCCGGGTCGAGGGTTCCCCCATGACCCACGCGGACGCCCGGAAGCACCTTTCGGAGCCGGGCCACGATGTCATGGGACGTGGGCCCCGCCGCCTTGTCAATGTTCAGGAAACCCTGAACGCGGGCGGCCGCGGCTTTCTTAGTCTTTGAGGCTTGCAATAGCGGCATTGATTCGGGCGCCTTGGGCGATGGAATCATCCAGGTGAAAGACCAGTTCGGGAATCCGCTTTAAGTGGAGCGCGCGCTTCAAAACCGACCGCATATAGCCGGACGCGCTTTGCAGACCCGCGAGGGAGGACGCCTGCTCCTCGGGGGTTCCGTAGACGCTGACGTGCACCTTCCCCTGTCTCAGGTCCGGACTGACCTCCACCCCCGTGATGGAAACGAAACCGACCCGGGGGTCCTTCAGGCCTTTTTGAACCAGATCGGCGAGCTCCCGGCGTATCAGGTCGGCCACCCGGTCGGTGCGTCGGAAAGGGCGTCGGTTCAGCATTCAGAGGATCTCGATCTCGGCATCGACAATCTCGGCAAGACCCATGGACTCGACCGCGGAGAGGGCCGATTCCAGTAAGCCGGTGACGTGGTTGCGTTCGTTGCTGACGGCGGCCAGGGCGAGGAGCGCCCGTTGCCATTTGTCCTGGTAATCCACCTCGGCGATAGAGACATTGAACCGGTTGCGGATCCGATCCTTCACGCTTCGAAGGACCCGTCTTTTCTCTTTCAGCGACCGGCCCCCATGAATCCTCAACTCGATGGTGCACACGCCAATCACCATTATATTTACAGCGTCCGTTCCACTTCCTCCAAGGCGTAAGGCTCGATGATGTCACCCTGCTTGACGTCTTGGAAGTTTTCGATTCCGATGCCGCATTCGTAGCCGTTGTTGACCTCGGCCACATCTTCTTTGAAGCGGCGCAAAGAGCCGACCTTGCCTTCATAGACCACGACGTTATCACGGATGACGCGCGCCGACACATTGCGTTGAACGGTCCCATCGGTCACGTAACAGCCCGCCACGGATCCGACGCGCGGAATGTGAAACACCTCCCGAACCTCGACCCGGCCGAGGACGGTCTCCTTGATGGTCGGATCGAGGAGTCCGCTCATGGCCGCCTTCATCTCCTGGATGACCTCATAGATGACGTTGTAGAGCCTGATTTCGACTTCTTCGCGCTGGGCGGACACGGCCGCCTGCGGGGTGGGACGGACATGGAACCCGATGATGAGGGCGTTCGAGGCCGAGGCCAACATGACGTCCGACTCGGTGACCCCGCCAACCGAGCTGTGGATCACGCGCACGCGAACTTCCTCCCCGCCCAGGCCCTCCAAGGCGTCCTGAAGGGCCCCGATGGACCCCTGGGCATCGGCCTTCAGCACAATGGGAAGCTCTTTGACAAAACCCTCCTGGACGCCCCGGTAGAGGTCCTCCAGGGTGACCCGAACCGTCGAGCCCCGGTCTTCCTGGCGCCTGCGCTGCATCCGTTGGTTGGCAATCTGGCGGGCCTGGCGCTCGTCCTCCACGACAACAAAGCTGTCCCCGGCCTGGGGAATGCCGGACAGCCCCAAGACCTCCACCGGCATGGACGGACCGGCGGACTCCACCTTTCGGCCTTCATCGTTGACGAGGGCGCGGACCCGGCCATGATGAAGGCCGGTGACAAACGGATCGCCCAGCTTAAGGGTTCCCTGCTGGACCAGAATCCTGGCCACCGGGCCGCGGCCCCGGTCCAATTCGGCTTCCAGCACGATGGATTTCGCCCGCCGGTTGGGATTCGCCTTCAGCTCCATGATTTCCGACTGGAGGAGGATCATCTCCAGCAGGCCGCCGATGTTCAGCCGCTCCTTGGCCGACACATCCACGTAAATCGTCTCACCCCCCCACGCTTCCGGCGCCAAGCCGAGCTCGCTCAACTCCCGCCGGACCTTCTCCGGGTCGGCGTCAGCGAGGTCGATCTTATTGACGGCGACGACAATCGGAACGCCCGCCGCCCTGGCGTGGTCAACGGCTTCCCGGGTTTGGGGCATCACGCCGTCATTGGCCGCGACGGTGAGAACGACAATATCGGTCACCTCCGCGCCTCGGGCGCGCATGGCGGAGAAGGCCTCGTGGCCCGGCGTATCGAGAAAGACGATGGTCCCTTTGTCCACGGTTACGTGATAGGCCCCAATGTGCTGGGTGATGTTTCCGGCTTCGGTTTGCGTCACGTTGGTTTGCCGAATCGAGTCGAGCAGGGAAGTCTTTCCGTGATCGACGTGGCCCATGACGGTGACGACCGGCGGACGCGGAACGAGGTCTTCTTCTTTTTCCTCTTCGTCCTCTTCAATGTCGGCGTCGACGTCCGCTTCGGCGAGCTCGGGATCAAAACCAAACTCCCGGGCCAATTCCATCGCCGTCTGGTTGTTCACCAATGAGTTCACATTGGAGACGATCCCCTTGCCCATCATCTTCATCAGGACGTCGCCCGTCGTTTTGCCGAGCAGATCGGCAAGCTCCTTAACGGTCCGGGCCTCGGGGAGAAGAATCTTTGTCGCTTCAACGGGGGGCGCTTCCAGGGAATCCTCGGGTTCAGGCGTCTCATCCCCCGGGGATTCGGGGGGGGCCGACGGGGCTTCCTCCTCGACCGCGGCCGGCGGCGGGGCGGCAGGCTCGGGCTCCGCCTCGGCGACCACGGGCTCCGCCGCCGGTTCTTCGGCGGCGGGTTCCTCGGGTTGGGGAGGCTCGGGCGTCGCCTCCTCAACGGGTGTTTCGACCTTCGGCGGGGCCTTTGTCGCTTCCTGCTCAGCCAAGGTCTCCAACTGGCGTTCCAACGCCTCCAGCTCGTCGATGCCGTTCTCGGCGCCGGCTTCGACCTTTTCATCCGCCGGCTTGACTTTGGTCTTCGTTTTCTTGACGGGGGTCTTCGCTTGGGTCTTGGCCGCGCCGGAAGGCTTTTTTGGATCGGCCTTCTTTGTCTTTGCAGGCGCCGGCCTCTTCGTCGTTTCTGACTTCTTGGTCGGGGCCTTCTTGGCCGCGTCCGATTTGGATCCGGTGACAAGCACGGATTTTTTCATGCCCGCACGAATCTCTTTCGCGGTCTTTTCATCCACCGAGCTCATGTGAGTCTTGACGGAGAAACCCGCTTCCAGCGCCCAGGCCGCCAAGTCCTTACTCGGCATCCCGATGTCTCGGGCCAATTCGTAAATCTTGATTCCAGCCATCAAAAGCTCCAGCGACCTCGGGGATTCCGGCAGGTCGCTCTGAATTATATCACAGGCGGGACGGTTGCCCCTTTCTGATAACTCCCTGAAAAAAAGCGTGTTCCGAATCCAGGAGGCTGATTACAACTCTTCTTTCGCCTCCGAGTCGGGTTGAGCCGGCGGTTCTTTTCCCTGGGACGCATCTTCCGGCGCGCCTTCATCCTCGGCATCCTCGGCTGAAGCTTCCGGCGTCGCCGCCGCGAGAGCGGATTCCGGCTCTCCGGACTCCTCTTCATCCTCTCCGGACTCGGGATTTTCGGTCTCCGCCGGCGGGACCCCGCTCGACTCCTCCGGGATTACATCCCCGGTTTCCAGCGTGAGGGCCTCCGGCGTCGTCGGCTCATCGGCGGACGTCTCTTCGGAAGCCTCATCCTCTCCGCCCTCCGGCGCGACCGGCTCTTCCGGCTCGGGTTCGGCGTGCCCCTCGATGTACGCATTGGCCCGGGCGATGAGGACCTCCGCGCTTTTCAGGCCGATTCCCGGAATCTCGACCATTGTCTCCGGCGAAGTCTCCTTGAGCTGCTCGATGTTCTTGATGCCATGCTCTTCGAGGAGACCGGCCGTTCTGGGCCCGAGACCCTCCAATTCCGTCAAGGGAGTCTTCGCCCGACTCGCCCCCACGCCGGCGAGAAGCAAATCCGCTCTTTCCAGCTGCTCCGCCTGGTATTCGGTCTCGCCTTTGATGTCGATTCGCCACTTGAGCAGCTTCGCCGCCAGCCGGACGTTTTGGCCTCCTTTGCCGATGGCCAGGGACAGTTGATCGTCCGGTGCAACGACGGTCATTGTGTTTTCAGCCTCTGCCAGGACGATTCGTGAAATCTTCGCGGGGCTTAAGGAGTTGCCGGCGAGGGTCTGGATATCCTCCGACCAGGGGATGATGTCAATCTTCTCCCCCCGAAGCTCCTGGACGATGGCCTGGACGCGGGAGCCCCGCATGCCGACACAGGCCCCGACCGGGTCTACGTCCCGGTCATGGGAGAGCACCGCGAGCTTCGTCCGGCCGCTGGGCTCTCGCACGGCGGTCTTGATTTCCACAATCCCCTCATAAATTTCGGGGACTTCGATTTCGAATAGCCGGATGACCAGGCCGGGGTGGGTGCGGGAGAGAATGATCTGCGGGCCTCGGGTCGCCTGGCGGACTTCCAACAGGTACGCCCGGATCCGATCGCTCCGCCGGTAAACCTCCCGGAACACCTGCTCCCTTCGGGGAAGCACACCCTCCCCCTTTCCCATGTCCACGTAGATCGTCCCCTTTTCAACGCGGGAGACGGTCCCGTTGATCAACTCTCCCTCACGGTCCTTATACTCCTCGTAGATCATTTCCCGCTCGCCCTCGCGGACGCGCTGAAGAATGACCTGCTTGGCCGTCTGGGCGGCGATGCGGCCGAAACCCTCATAGGGAATCCGGATGTCGACCACGTCCCCGACCGTGGGTTTTTCAAGATAGTCGGCGGCGTCTTCCGGAGAGATTTCCATGTCCGGGTCGATGACTTCATCGACGACTGTTTTATGACAAAACAGGTCCATCGATCCGGTTTCCGGATCGAAAGTGGCGTCGATCTCGGCCGTCGGACCGTAGTATTTGCGCGAAGCCGACACCACGGCGGATTTGACGGCATCGATGAGGACCTCCTGATCGATGCCCTTTTCGCGCTGGATTTGACCTAGAACGAGCATGAGCTCTTGGTTCACGGTGTTTCTCTCCTGAAAGGCTTCCGGATGCCTCAGGGCATCGCAACCGCCGCCTCAGATCTCGATTTCCTGGTGCGCCCGCTTGATTCGGGTCAGGGGAAGATGAACCATCTCTCCGTCATCCAACGCTAAGGCCACGGCGGGTTCCGAACCGCCGGATACACCCGCCAACTCTCCCGTGAACCGCTTTCGGCCGTTCATCGGAAGGGCCATGTCTATTCGGGCCCGTTCTCCGGAAAGGCGCTCGAAGTCGCGCGCTTTTCGAATCGGCCTCGGAACGCCGGGAGAGGACACTTCCAACGTGTAGTGGTGGGGGATCAGGTTTTCCACGTCGAGCACCGGACTCAATCTGCGGCTGACGCGCTCGCAATCCTCGATCCGCACACCGCCGGGCGCGTCCATGTAAATCCGCAGGACCCACGAGCCGTTCTGGTGAACAAACTCCACCTCGACCAGCTCCAGCCCCTCATCTTCCACGATGGGCTCCACGACGGGCCAGAGCCGGCCTCTCAGCTCCCCGGCGAGCAATGGACCTCTCCCGTTCCCGCCCCGGCCGGGTCAACCTCCTCCAGGAGCCGGGATTTCCCCAGCCCGCCTCTCTCCGGCCCGAACAATCAGGTCAAAAAAAAGAGTGGGCGACCTTGACCCACTCCGGCACAGGATACCAAAGTTATGCCTAATGTAGCACCGCCTGCGGAGAAATTCAAAGAAAATTTAAGCCGGGACCCGGCGGGAAAAAGATCGGACGCGCTTATGAAAAAGCCGCTCCCTCCGCGCCCGCCGGGGAAAGGGCTTCAGCGACCCGCAGACGAACCGTCTCCGCGGCTCGGTCCAAATCGATGAACTCTTTCGCCCCCCCTCTTCGGGGTTTCAGCTCCACCTTGCCTTCGGCCAGCCCCTTGGGACCGATAATCAACTGAAAGGGGACGCCCATCAGGTCCGCGTCCTTGAATTTCACGCCGGGCCGCTCGTCCCGGTCGTCCAGAAGGACTTCAACGGAAGCTTCGCACAACGCGGCGTAGATTTCTTCCACCGCCCTCGCGGCCGATTCGTCTTTCACGCTGATCGGGATCAGGACGACGTGAAAGGGGGCGATGGAGCCGGGCCAGATGACGCCGTTTTCATCGTGATTCTGCTCAATCGCGGCGGCCACGGTCCGCCCGATGCCGATCCCGTAGCAGCCCATGACGGTCGGCCGCGCCTCCCCCTTTTCATCCAGAAACGTCGCGCCCATGGCCTCGCTGTACTTGGTTCCCAGCTTGAAAACGTGCCCCACCTCGATTCCCCGCAGGATCCGCAACGGCGCGCGGCATCGGGGGCAAGGATCACCCTCCCGGGCTTGCCGCAAGTCGGCATATTCCTTCACCTCGAAATCACGCTCCGGCCGCACGCCTTCATAGTGGTGGTCGTTCTCATTCGCGCCGACGATAAGGCTCTCTTGCCCCTTGATGCTGAAATCGCAAAGGATGGGAACATTTTCCTTCAACGCGAGGGGTCCGGCGAATCCCACCGGCGCCCCCGTCACCCGGACGGTCGCTTCCTCTCCCGCAAGGACGAGCTCGGCGGCCCCGAGGCGGCGGCTCACCTTGGTCTCATTGACCTGGAAGTCCCCGCGTATCATCACGGCGACCGGGACGCCGTCGGCTTCGTAAATGAGCGTCTTCACAAGCCGGTGCAGGCCGCGGCCGAAGAACCGCGCCACGTCCTCGGCCGTCGTCACGTCCGGGGTGTGGACCTTGCGGGGCTTGATCGCCGCAAGGGTATCGCCTCCGTCCCCCTCCCCTTCCTCCGCCGGCCCGTCGGGTGAAATCCCGCCAGCCTCTTCATCAAGCGGCGTCCGCTCCACGTTCGCGCCGTATCCGCAGGCGTCGCAGACGGTGACGGCCTCCTCGCCCGTGTCGGCATGAACCATGAACTCGTGCGAAAACGATCCCCCGATCAGCCCCGTATCGGCCTCCACCGCCGAGAAGCTCAAGCCGCACCGGGTGAAAATCCGGTGGTACGCGTCGAACATGGCCCGGTAGCTCTCCTCCGCTCCCGCCCCATCCCGGTCGAAGCTGTAGGCGTCCTTCATCGTGAATTCCCGCCCCCGCATCACACCGAACCGCGGACGGATCTCGTCCCGGAACTTGGTTTGGATCTGATAGAGGTTCAGGGGCAGGTCCCGGTAAGACCGCACGTCGCGCCGGACCATGTCGGTGATGATTTCTTCGTGCGTGGGGCCGAGACAAAACTCGCGGTCATGGCGATCCTTGACGCGCATCAGCTCCTTGCCGTACGCCTCCCACCGGCTGGTCTCCCGCCAGAGCTCGGCCGGGAGCAAAACGGGCAGCAGGACCTCCTGCGCGCCCGCCCGGTTCATCTCCTCCCGGACGATCCGCTCGACCTTCTGCTGGACGCGGAGACCCAGCGGAAGGAGGTTGTACACCCCGGCCGCCACCCGCCGGATGAGGCCCGCCCGCACCATCAGCGTGTGGCTGACCACCTCGGCTTCGGCGGGGTCTTCTTTCAGGGTGGGAAGAAAGAGGCGGGAGTAGCGCACGCTGGGCTCCGGGTCGAGGGGGTTAAGGCGGATTTCGCACAACCCTGTTTCTTTCACCGCCGAACACAGGGCAGGCCGTCGAGAAATCCCCGATCGCATTGCAGGGCCGGGGCTTCAGCCTCCGCCTGTGTGTTCGGTCTGCAATCGCGCGATTGGGCAGGACCTGAGCAGCCCCGTCAACGGATTGGAGGTGGTCAACGGAATGCATTCGAGACATGAAGCACATACGCGCTTCGCCGACGGTCTACGGAATGACGGGAAGCCGGACTTTAATCCCCTCGGGGAGCGGAGGCTCCCACGGGGGCGCTTCATCCGTTTCCCCTGACGCCTGCTGGGCGGCGAGTTGGCCTTCAGCGGCCATCTGCTCCACCTCTTCGACAACCACGTCGTAGAAATCGGCCTCTTTGACTTTGCGAAACTTCCCCCCCCTCTTGAAGATCATCCCCTCGCCCTTGCCTCCGGCGATGCCGATATCCGCGTCCTTGGCTTCTCCGGGCCCGTTCACCTCGCACCCCATCACCGCCACGCTGACGGGGAACTTGATGTGGGCCAGGCCCTTCTCCAGCCGGTTGGCGAGGTCCTCTACGTCAATCTGAATCCGCCCGCAAGTGGGGCACGCCACAACGTTGATGCCGTGATGGCGCAGCTCGAGCGATTTGAGGATCTCGTAGCCGACCTTGACTTCCTCCAGGGGGCTGGCGGCCAACGAGACGCGCAGCGTGTCGCCGATCCCCTCGGTCAAAAGGATCGTGAAGGCGGCGGTGGTCTTGATCGCCCCCGTGACGTGGGCGCCCGCCTCGGTCACGCCCAGGTGAAGGGGATAGTCCACCTTGGCGGCGATGAGCCGGTACGCCTCGACGGTTCGCCAGACATCGGACGCCTTGAGGGAGATCTTGATCATGTCGAAGTTGTATCTTTCCAGCAGCTCGACGTGGCGCAGCGCGCTCTCCACCATCGCCTCGGCCATCGGACCGCCGTACTTGTCCACGAGCTCGACTTCCAAGGAGCCGGCGTTGACGCCGATTCGGATGGGCGTCCCCAGGTCGTTGCAGGCGCGGGCCAGCTCCTCGACCTTGTGCTCCCCGCCCCCCAAAGCGCGGATGTTGCCCGGGTTGATCCGCAGGCAATCGATCCCCCCCTTCAGGGCTTCAAGGGCCAAGCGGTAATCGAAGTGTATGTCCGCGATGAGCGGAATGCCGGTCCCCGCCTTCAGGGTCCGGATGCACCGGGCCGCGGAGATGTCCGGAACGGCGACGCGGGCCATCTCGCAGCCGACCTCCTCCAGGGCGTTGATCTGCCGCATGGTGCCCAGGGTGTCGCGGGTGTCCGTGTCGCACATGGACTGTACGACCACCGGGGCGCCTCCGCCCACCTGGACGCTCCCCACGAAGATCGGTTTGGTTGCGCGACTTTTTTCCATAATCCCCGTCACATCGTTCTCACGGTGTTGGCGCCATGAAGCGCATGATGTCATTGTAAAAGGCGTAGACCATCAGCAGGATGATAAAGAAGAACCCCACCTGTTGAGCGACTTCTCGGGTTCGCAGGTTCAACGGCTTCCGCCGGACCCCCTCTATAAGGTAGAAGAAAATGTGCCCCCCGTCCAGTACGGGGATGGGGAGAAGATTGAGGATCGCCAGGTTGATGCTCAGAAAAGAGGCGAAAAAGAGGCAGTTCACCGCCCCCGCCTGGCAGTGCCAGCCGGCCCGCTCCCCGATCATGATGGGGCCGCCGAGGGCATCCCGCACGGGCACGGCGCCGCGGAAGATCAGGCCCACGGCCTGTCCGGTCTGGGCGATGATCCCCCACACCTGCCCCAGCGCGCGGCCCATGGCCATGATGGGGTCCGGAGGCTTTCCATCGGGATAAGCGCCGAGCCGGAGGATGCCTTCGGTCTGAACACCGATCATTTTCCGTTTAAAGGGCTTTCCCGTCAGGGTCGGCCTGGACACCACCTCCGGACGGATGCGAAGATTCAGCTCGCGCTCGCCCCGGCGAATCCTGAAATCCAGAGCCCCTTCCACGTTTCCGCGCACAGCCTTCACGAGTTCGTCCCACCGCTTGACGCGCTTTCCATTGATGGCGAGGACCTCATCTCCGGGCTTCATGCCCGCGAGATGCGCGGGCTTGCCGGAAAAAACTTTCGCGATGGACGGGGCGATATACGGCGTCCCGGCCAGGCTGACCCCCCAGAAGACCAGGACGGCGAATATCAGGTTGAAGACCGGACCGGCGAGGACCACCCACAGCCGCTGGCGGACGGGGCGAAGGGCGAAGGACTTTTCGGGCGGAACCGCCGGATCGGGGGGCTCCGCATCGACGGTCTCCCCGCCGTCATCCCGATCCTGCTTCTTCACGGGAAAGTCGCTCACCTCCTGACCCATGAGCTTGACGTACCCGCCCAACGGAATGAGAGAAAGCATGTACTCGGTTTCGCCGTGCTTTTTGCCGATGAGCTTCCGGCCGAATCCCAGGGAGAATTTCTCGACACCGATGCCGAACTGCTTGGCGGCCAGGAAATGGCCCAGCTCGTGGACCAAGACGAGAACGCCCAAAATCAAGATGGCAATAACGATGGTCGCGATCAATGGCGGATCCTCAAATCAGGTCCAATCACTGGGAATTCCCCGGCAGGCGGGGCGGCCTGACGACCTCGACGCCCGGGGGAATCCGAAAGGTGAAAAGCTCCAGGGGAGGAATCTTATCCACGCGGATCTCTTCGAAACGGATGTCCGTGACATTTCCGAACGGGTCGATCAGGGCGCTGCGGACAATCAGAAAGTCCTCCCTGCGAACCTCCAACAGGATCTCCTTCAAACCGGGATGCGCCGCCTTGGGTGTGAGAACCAGACGGTGATCGGCGGACGGGCCGTCCTCGGTTTTCGGCGGTTTCTTTGCGAATCGGACGTCGAACTCATCGCAAATCTTTCCGTTGCCGGCCAGAAAGGCGAGCGGCGTCTTCGAGCGAAACGCGTCGCCGAACCGGGTCAGGATGACCTGCTTTTGCCGCGGCGTGTAGACCCAGTAATTCAGGCCGTCGCTCACAAGGAGCTGCTTCTCCGGGAATTCATAGACCCATCTCATCATTCCCGGCTTGCGGATAAAGACCCGGCCGCGCGATTCCTGTTTCTCGTCCAATGAGGCCAAGGCGGACGTTTGCTGAAAACGGGCCTGGAAGAACTGAGTCTTCTGGTAGCGGTCCTGGACACCGTCCACGATGGCGTCCAGCGCCCGGGGTTGCGCCCGCGCGGAGGCCATCGGAGCGGCGGCGAGCAAAGCGGCGGCCCCCAGCGTTACGACCAGTTTCTGTATTCGTTCCACCCGAACTTCCTCGCCATCTGGATCAGCAACAGGCCAGCGCCGAAGCCGCCGATGTGGGCGAACCAGGCGACGCCGTCGGAGGTCGCCGCTCCCAATGAGATCGTACCCTGAAACAGTTGAATTACAAACCAGAACCCCAAGACCCAGACTGCGGGAAGCTTGATGAACTGGACCAGAATGAACACGAACAACAGGCACCTCACCTGATGTCGGGGATAAAGCAGGATGTAAGCGCCCAACACGCCCGCGATGGCTCCGCTGGCGCCGATCAAGGGCGTCACGGAGGATGGATTCACCAGAATGTGGCCCCAGGTCGCCGCCGCCCCGGACAGGAGATAGAAGATTGCGAACCGCCCATGCCCCAGGTATTCCTCCACGTTGTTGCCGAATATCCACAGGTAGAGCATGTTCGAGCCGAGGTGGAGCCATCCCGCGTGCAGAAACAGGGAGGTGAAAAGCGTCAGCCAGGCGGGAAGAAAATAATCCCGAACCACGACATCGTGGAGAAACCGAGCGGGAATGGCCCCCATCGACAGGACCAGCTTCCGTTGCGTTATAACACTGGGGGCCTGAAGCTCCATAAAAAAGCCGAGGAGGTTCAACCCGATGAAAACATACGTGGCGTAAGGCGTGATCCGGGTCGGATTATCGTCTTTGAGAGGAAGTAACATCCGAATCTCCCCGCGACCAGCCTGGAATCCCCCTTTCCAGCCACCCGACAAGGCGGGTTCGGCGGAATCGACCGACAACCAATCGCTATTTAACCCGCAATTCCGGACCGCGCCATTCTCCCCTCGAATTCTAAGAAAATTTTAACCCGACGGTCCATTCGTGTCGGATCTCAATGGTCCCAACCCGCGTTTCGTCCTACAATCAGTTTGTCAACGCTTATTTCCCGCCGCGTCGGGAGAACGCGCGCATTTTCTGACCGCGGTCGGCTCGAAACCCCGCCGTCGTCGGCTCCAAAGGAAGGGATGTCCTCTTCAAATGAAATCCATGCGCGTTCACGCCGCCACCGTTCTCGTCCTGGCGACCCCTTTGTTTAACCTCGATCCCGCCGCGGAGGCCCGGGAGACCCCCCGGATCCTCAGCGCGGTGAGCAGGACGGAAAGGCGAATCCGGGCGCGTCTGCGGCTTCTGTTCGAGAGCCGGGGTCTGACCTACCCGCCCGGCGATGTTTTTCTCCGCGTCTTCAAACTGGAAGAGTCCCTCGAGCTCTGGGCGAGAAAGAGGTCCTCGGGCCCCTTCACCCTTTTGAAGACCTATCGGGCCTTCAACCTTCCCCTGAATTACAGGCGAGGGCGAAATCCGGCGTCTCAAGACGCCGGGCCGAAGAGGAGGATGGGGGACGGCCGGGTTCCCGAGGGCGTCTACAAGATCCTCTATCACAACCCCTGGAGCAGCTATCACCTTTCACTGGCCATCGGCTACCCCAATCCGTCGGACGCGATTCTCGGCAAACGTCTGAGGACAATCACCGAAAGGGGGGAGCGGGCGGCGCTTCGCTGGTGGCGGAAAAACAATGGGCGGATAGACCGGTCTCTGATCAGAGGGATGCCGTCCCTCTGGGGCGATGGACGGATCAATCCGCTCGGCAACGAAATATTCATTCACGGGAAAAAGGTCACCATCGGGTGCATCCCCATCGGCGACCGAAACATCGAAGAGGTCTTCGTCCTGACCGACGCCCGCAGGGTGGGAGGGACTCCGGTGCACATCTTTCCCTTCCGGTTCAGCGACCCGGACAACCGGCCGGTCCGCCGGAGCCTGGAAGAAAGGCGTAAGGATCTCGCCGCGTTCTGGCAAAGCCTCGAATCCGTTTACCGGCATTTTGAAAGAACGAGAGAACTCCCGCCGATTTACATCGACAAGGAGACGGGGCTCTATTTCACCACGCCGGGTCCGGGGCGTATGGTCTACTGAGCCTCGTCCTGAACTGATCCCAAGATAGACCTCAATGTTGTGAGAACTCCAGGCTTACCGCCGGGCCGCCGATCGCGCGGACCGTCCCCGATTCATGCGTTGGGACATTCCCGCATCCCGGTCCGAAATACGGCGTGAAGAGGCGATTCCTTACGCGGAAGCGGCCGCTATCCGCACGCTTCGTCCTTCGACCGAAACCCGCCCTTCGGCGAACCACCGCACGGCCATGGGATAGATGCGGTGCTCCTGCCGGAGGATTCGTTGCGAGAGACTCTCTTCGTCGTCATCCTCAAAGACGGGGACCGGCGCCTGAGCGATGACGGGGCCGTGGTCGACCTGTTCGTCCACCAGATGCACGGTCGCCCCCGAGACGCGCGCGCCGTATTTCAGGGCCTGCCGCTGGGCGCGCAGGCCGGGGAAGGCGGGCAGGAGCGAGGGGTGAACGTTCAGAATCGGGACGCCGCACTGCTGGATGAAATCGCCGCTCAGGATGCGCATGAAGCCGGCCAGGCATACCAGGTCTACGGCCGGGTTTCTCAAGATCTCCAAGGCGGCGTCCTCGAACGCCTCGGGCTCCAGAAATCGGGCCGACAGGCCCTGCTGAGACGCCCGCTCCAGCGCCTGGGCGCTCTGGACATCGCTCAAAACGACCGCAATCTCGGCTTTCAGGTAGCCGGTGCCGGCCGCTTCCATCAGGGCCCGCAGGTTGGAGCCGCGGCCGGAGGCGAATACCGCGATCCGCATTCTCCCCCCTATTCCAGGACCACGCGCTCCCCAGGCGCGCGTCCTTCCTCGATGCATCCAATCGCGTAAACTTTCTCACCGGATTGGCGCAGCTTTTTCATCATCCGCTCCCCGTCGGAGGGGGAAACCACAACGATGAGACCGATCCCCAGGTTGAACACGGTCTCCATCTCCCGGGCGTCGATGTCGCCGGCCGATTGGAGGGCGCCGAAAACGGGCGGCACGGGCCAATCGCCGTTTCTGACGACGGCCCGACAGTCCTCCGGCAGGACGCGCGCCAGGTTTCCGGCAATCCCCCCGCCCGTGATGTGGGCGATGCCCGCGACGGGAATTTCCCGAAGGGCGTCCAGGACGGACCGGACGTAAAGCCGCGTCGGGGCCAGCAGGACCTCCGCCAGGGTTCGCCCTCCCGCGCCGGGAAGCGGGGCGTCCAGCGACAGGTCTTTCTCTTCAAGGATGCGCCGGATTAAGGAGAATCCATTGCTGTGCGGACCGCTCGAAGCGAGTCCCAACAGGACGTCGCCCGGCCGGATCTTTTTCCCGTCGATGACCTGATCCCGTTCAACGATGCCGACGGCGCATCCGGCCAAGTCGTATCGCTCACCGGGGTAAAAGTCCGGCATCTCGGCCGTCTCTCCGCCCAGAAGCGCGCAGCCGCATTCCACGCAGGCCTCGGAAATGCCGGTCACCACTTCCGCCGCCACGCCGGGGTCCAACCTTCCGGTCGCGATGTAATCGAGGAAAAAAAGGGGTTCGGCCCCCTGGGCCAGGACGTCGTTCACGCACATGGCGACCAAATCCCGGCCCGCGGCGGCGTGTCTCCCTGTGCGGAACAGGAGGTCGAGCTTTGTTCCCACGCCGTCCATTCCGGCGACAAGGACAGGCTCCCGAAACCCCGGCGGGATCCGGAATCCGCCGCCGAACCCTCCGATCGTCCCCTCCACCTCCGGGCGGCGGGTGGATTCAGCCAGCCCCCGCAAACGCGGAACCAGCGCACCGGCGGCCTCGATATCGACGCCCGCCCGCCGGTAAGTCAGGCCGGATGCGGACCGGTTTGGATTTCCGGGTCCGGTCACGCGGTCTGAATCTTGCGGAGGAGTTTAATGTTTTCGGTGTGGCCGCTCATCCGGGCGGTCACCTTCCCCCTCAGGGGCCGGCCCAGGAGGTAGAGATCGCCGATGACGTCAAGGACCTTGTGCCTGACAAACTCATCGGGAAAGCGGAGCTCCGTGTTGATCACCCTTCCCGCGTCCAGGAGGATCACATTGTCCAGCCGTCCGCCTCCGATCAGCCCGCGCCTGCCCTGCCGCTCGGCCTCTTTGATCTCGCCGAACGTCCGGGCCGGGGCGATGGCGTCCCGGAAGGATTCGGGTCCGTCCAAGGTGTAGGAGAACTCCTGCATCCCGATGGGCTTGGGCAGGAGGAATTGGAATTCGATTTTGAATTTCGCGTGGGGCTCGATCTTCAACACCGCGGTCTCCTGTCCGGGGCGTTCGGAAATCACTTCAACGGGTGATTGAACCTTCAACGGTTCAAGGGACGCCTCCTGCTCGATGACGCCCGCCTCGTCGATGAGCCGGCAGAATTCCAGGGCCGATCCGTCCATGATGGGGATCTCGTTCTCGACCTTGATCAAGAGGTTGTGGACGCCGTAGGCGTGCAGGGTGGACATGAGGTGCTCGATGGTCCGGACCTTGACGTTTCCCCGCTGAAGGGTGGTGGCGAAGTCCGTGGAGACCACGTTGTCCAAATGGGCCGGAACAGTCTCTTCCGTTGTGATGCTCCCGAACCGGATCCCGCTGTCGGGCGGAAGGGGGGAGAGTATCAGGCCGGTTTTCAGTCCTAAATGGAGCCCTTGGCCGCTCAACAAGACGCTTTTTCCCAGGGTCCGCTGGCTCACGCCGGCGCCCACCCGCCCCGAAGAGGCCTCCGGGCGGCCATCGGCGATCCCGGCGCGCAGGTCGCCTTCGGAGATTCCCAATTCGGAAGCCGTTTTGCGGAGGTTCTCGTTGTTTTTCTTCAGATGCCCGAGCAGCGCGCCTCCCTCCCATTCCCGCCTCTCTCGGATCTGAACCTTCGGCCTGTCTTCCGTCTCCTTTTCCTCAATCCCCCGCAACGCTCCGGGAAGGTCGTCCACTTCAACAACCTCTCCGGTCTCCCGGGCGATGAGCCACTCGATGGTGTTCATGAGTCCTTTGATGTTGTCGGGCCAAGCGTACTTCTCCATGGCTTCCATCGCCTGTTCGGCGATGACCGGACGTCGCAGGCCGTGATGGCTGCAATATTGCGAAAGAAAGTGCTCGCAGAGGCTGCGGATATCCTCCCAGCGCTCGCGCAGAGGCGGAACGCGGACGGGCTCGCGGTCGATCAGGGCCGTGCTTTCCCGATCGAATAACTCTTTGATGGGCGTTGTTTGAAGATCGGCGGTTGTGGACAAAATGACCGCGGCCTTCATGGGAAGCGGATGACGTCCGCCCTCGCGGCGGAATTCGCCGGATTCGAGCGCCTCGGCCAACAAGACGGCGATTTCCGAATTCATCCTCTCCGCCCCATGAAGATAAACTGCACCCTCCCCGGCCGTTTCCAGCGTCCCGGCCCGAACCTCGCCGGAAGGCCCTTCAAATCCGAAGATCCGCTGCTTGAGAGACGCCGGATCGGAGGTCCCATCGTCGCAGTCCATGCGCAGGAAAGGTTGGCCGGCGCCCGACCGGCGCTCCTGAATCAGCCGGGCGACCAATTCCTTTCCGGTCCCGGTCTCCCCGTAAATCAACACAACGCCTTCGCCGGCGGCGCAGGATTCTATCGTCTGCCAAAGCTTGAACAAGGCTCGGCTTCGGCCAATCAACTCCGAGGACTGATCCAGACGGCCCCGGATCCCGGAATTTCCCCGGAGGAGCCGATGCTGGCGCACGGCCAACTCCACGGTGTGAACCACCTGGTCCAAGGACAGGGGTTTTTCAATGAAGCCAAACGCCCCGAGCTTTGTCGCCTTGACCGCGGTTTCGATGTTGGCATGACCGGACATCATGATGACCTCCAGGTCCGCTTGCTGCTTCCTCACCGCCTGGAGCGCCTGGATGCCGTTCAGCCCGGGTAGCCAGACATCGAGAAGGACCACATCCGGGACCACCCGGCCCAAAAGCGCCAGGGCCTCGTCCCCGTCGGACGCCTGAGAGGTGGTGTAACCCTCGTCTTTGAGGATTCCCTCCAGGGACGACCGGATGCTCTTTTCGTCGTCTACGATCAGGATGTGACCCCGACTCAATGCGATCCTCCCTCAATCAAACCGAGAAGCGGGACATTGGAAAACCCCGCGACGCGTTACGCGGGACAGTCTCCGATTACCCGACAACCTCCCCGTGCGGGGAAAACCCCCTTCGGCTCCGGCCGGTTGGCCCCCGTTCAGGGCAAGCACTGGCGGGCTCCCATCGGAACCGTGAGGCGCTATCGACATAAGTCATTGCAAATCCATATGTTATCAGCCTATCGAAAGAAGCGGGAGGGTGCAAGGCCTTCCCCCGCAAGGATTGTAAGTGCCAAGACTCAAATAATGTTTCGGCGCTGAGGCTAGACCGCCAACCGGGACCGGGAGGTCTCTCCGTTCAAGGGAAGGCGGATCTCGAACGTCGCCCCGTGCGGCGACCGCTCCCGGACCTCGATGGCGCCGTCGTGATCGGCGATGATTCGATGGACGATGGCCAGACCAAGGCCGGTTCCACGCCGCTTCGTCGTGAAATAGGGCAGGAACAACTGGCTGCGGTCCTCCGCCGAGATTCCCGGCCCGTCGTCACTGAACTCGATCTTCAACGTTTCCTGAAAATCGTCCCGGAAGGTCCGGATGACGAGATGCCCCCCCTGGTGCGTCGCGTCAATGGCGTTGTCGATCAGGTTGATGAACACGCGCTTCATCTGCTCTTCATCGACATGGACCTTCCCCAGCCGCTCATCGAAGTCGGTCTCGATGTCGAGCCCCTTCGGGTGCCCCTTGTAGAGCGCGACGGTTTCCCGGATCATGGTGCTCAGGCTGCAGAAGCAGGGCTGTGGCTCGGGCATGCGGGCGAACCGGGAAAATTCATTGACCAGCTCCATGAGCCCTTTCACCTGATTGATGATGACCGTCGTGCACTCCTGGAAAATTACGTCGAAGTCCGGGGAGGTTTCCTGATACTTTTTTCTCAACCGCTGCGTCGAGAGCTGGATGGGCGTCAGGGGGTTCTTGATCTCATGAGCGATCCCCTGTGCGACTTCCCGCCAAGCGGCGAGCTTCTGCGCCTTGAGCAGCTCCGTCAGGTCTTCGAACACCAAGACCATGCCCAGCTCTTTTCCGTCGCGGTCGGTCAAAACGCTGACGCTGATCAGCAGCGTCAGGAGCCGGCCGCCGACCGTGACGGGCCGCTGGGCGTCCAGGCGATCGAGACCGGCCCGGGCGATCTCCCGGAAGATCTCGCGCGCGGGATCGATGAGCGGCGGGGTGAACACCTGCCGGTAGTGAGAGCCCAGCGCGTTCGCCCCGTTGACGCCCAGCATCCGTTCCGCCGACCGGTTGATGGTGGTCACGCGTCCGCGCCGGTCGAGGGACACCACCCCGGCCCCGATCCGCTCCAGGACCCGTTCCATGTAAACCCGCCGGCTTTCCAGTTCGTCGTTGATCCGCTCGAGCCATTCCTTTCCCCGCTTGAGATCGGAGGTCATGGCGTTGAACGCGTCCACCAGATAGCCGATCTCGTCGTCGCCGCCCCGCTTCACGTGCGTATCGAGATTGCCTTCGGCCACCGATCGGGTGCCTTCGGCCAGGGCCTTGATGGGCTCGGTGATCCCGCGGGCCAAATAGAACCCGAACCAGATGGCCGAGAAGATGATCAACAGCGTAATCAGCAAAAATGTGATGAGGTAGCTCAACTTGAGCGGGTCTTCGAACATTTCGAGCTGCTTATATTCGCGGTACGTTCCCACAACCGATTCCATCTTTTTCGTCAGGTCCAAAGGGATGAAACGCGACAGGACCAACAGGCCCAGCGTCCGTTTCTTCCCCGATCCGGCCTTCAGCGCCGTGACCGCGCGCACGACCCTTCCCGATCCGAGGCGCTTCCTTTCGATCACGTTCTTTCCGCTCAGAACCTTGTCGATCCGCTCAGGCGCGCGGCCCATCAGAAGCAGCCCGGCCGGGGCGTCCTTGTTCCGGGCGTTTAGAAAGGATTTTTGGTCGGCGGAAAAGACTTGCAGCCCGTCGAGCTGATGCTCACGCAACATAACCCCCAAGGCCGATTGCAAATCCGTCCGCGAGGCGGGGCGGGCCAGGTCGGCGATGTTAATCTTCCGGGCCAGGGTCGTCGCCAAACTGGACAACCGACTTTCCGTCTCCTCCGTGATCCGCCGCACCACGTCCTGGGAATCCTTCAGCGTTCTTTCCACCTGGGCGCTGAACCAGCTCTCGATGCTCCGGTTGATTAATCCGTTGGCGACGACAAAGAGCAGAATGGAGGGCGCCAGCGCCAATCCCACGAAGGCCATAACCAACTTGCTTCGGAACTTGGCGCCGATGGCCCCCTGACGCCGCTCGAAATAAAGCTTCAGGAGGTTTCGCATCACCAGGAGGATCACCGCCAGCAACAAAATGATATTGACGTTGACCAGGGCGTAAACGATGACGTTGTTGGCGACCAAGTGGGTGGGATTGAACTCGAAATAGATCCCGGTGATGGCGAGCAGGATGATGATGCAGACCATCCCCAGAATGATCCGCCGGACTCTCACCTTCGCGCGTTCGTTCATTCCGGTCGATTTCGTCTGCATGAAGCGTCCCGGCCGTCCCCGAAAAGACCGCCCTTTCCCCAAAACCCCTTTCACGGACACGCCCGGGGCCTTCCCGGATCCAATCCGGCATTACCTCTTGATTTACGGTATGTTAGGGAGTTCAGATCCCGCGGGCAAGGCTAAATCACGCGGGACCGTCATCCCCCATGACATTCCGCTTCAGCAGGTGCAGAAGATTCAACGCCTCGATCGGCGTCATCTGATTCGGGTCCGCCTTCTTCAGCGCGCGCAAACACTCGGAATCCTCAGGTCGAAAAAGGCCCAGTTGAGGAGAGTCCACCGGGGGCGGCGTCCGCGGCGCGCTCTCTTTTTCCCGGCCCTCGAAGGTCGCGAGGATTTGGGCCGCCCGCTCCAAGGTCTCCGCCGGAAACCCCGCCAGACGCGCCACGTGAATGCCGTAACTCCGGTCCGAAGCCCCCTCGACCACTTGACGGAGAAAAACAACGCTCCCCTGGTATTCCCGCGACAGCATGGTTAGATTCTTCACCCGGGGCAGCCGCTTGGTCAGCTCGGCCAGTTCGTGATAATGGGTGGCGAACAACGTCCGCGGCCCGCTGTCCCCGGCGCCGTGAAGGTGCTCGGCCACCGCCCAGGCGATGCTGATCCCGTCGAAGGTCGAGGTGCCGCGCCCGATCTCGTCCAGGATGACCAGGCTCCGGGGGCCGGCGTGGTGCAGGATGTAGGCGGTTTCCACCATCTCAACCATGAACGTGCTCTGCCCCCGTTGCAGCCGGTCGTGCGCCCCGACCCGCGTAAAGATCCGGTCGACGAGGCCGACGCGGGCGGAGGCGGCCGGAACGAAGCTTCCCGCCTGGGTCAGAAGGACGATCAGCGCCACTTGGCGGATGTAAGTGGATTTGCCCGCCATGTTGGGCCCGGTCACCACCAAAATCTGCCGGTCGGACGCGCTCAGGTCCGTATCGTTCGGGACGAACCGCTCCTCCGCCGCCGCAGGCGAGCGTTCGAGAACCGGATGCCGCCCCTCCCGAATGACAACGGCCCCGGACGTGTTCACCTCCGGCTCGACGTAGTCGTTCCGGATGGCCGTTTCGGCGAACCCGGAAAGGACGTCGAGCTCCGCGATCCGCTCCGCCGCTTTTTGAATCCTCTCCGTTTCGGCCAGAACCGCCCCGCGGACTTCCTGGAAGACCTCGTGCTCCAACTCCCGGGAGCGGGCCTCGGCCTCGAGAACTTCCTCCTCGGTCTTCTTCAGCGCGGGCGTGACATACCGCTCGGCATGGGTCAGCGTCTGCCGCCGGGTGTAATCGGCCGGGACGTTCGCCTCCGAGCGTTTGCTCACTTCGATGCAGTAGCCGAAGACTTTGTTGTAGACGATCTTGAGGGCCTTGATCCCCGTCCGTTCTCGTTCTTGTTCTTCATAAGACCGAAGCCAGGATTTCGCCCCCTTGCTCAACTCCGTCAGGCGGTCGAGATCGGGATGGAATCCCTGCCGGATAAGGCCCCCCTCCCGCAGGGACAGCGGCGGCTCCTCGACGATGGCCGCGTCGATTCCCGCGCCCACGTCGGAGAGGTCGTCCCAATCCCCGAGTTGATTTCGGATGATTTCCGCCTCGAGATCCCCCAAGGCCTCCCGGGCGGCGGGCAGCGCGTCGAGAGACCGGCCCAGGTGGCGGAGGTCGCGCGCGTTGCCGGCCCCCAGGTGAAGCCGCGCCAGAAGTCTTTCCAGGTCTCCGATTCGGTCCAGGGCGCCACGCAGCGCTTCGAGGGCCCCGCCGCTCTCCTTGAACGCCCGAACGGCTTCCAGGCGGGCCTGGACGTCCTCGATCCGAATGAGTGGATGCAGGAGCCAGTCCCTGAGCTTTCGGCCGCCCATCGGGGTGATCGTCCGGTCCATCACCTGAAGAAGCGTCCCGCTCCGCTCCCCCTCGGGGCCGGAGCGCAGGATCTCCAGATTGCGCTGCGTGGCGGCGTCCAGGAGCATTCTTTCCCGGCGGAATTCGGCGCGCGGCGGCCGCAAGTGTCCGAGCCGGTCGCCCTGGGTCTCGCGCAGGTAATGATAGAGCGCCCCGGCCGCGCCGACGCCCAGGGGCATGTCGCTCAGACCCAGCCCATCGAGGGAGCCGAGACCGAATCCCGACCGCAGGGCCCGCTCTCCTTCCTCCGGATCGAAGGTCCACGAAGGCCGTACGCTGATCAAAGCGCCGCCGGCCTCCTGTGATTCCGGAAACGGCGGGGGGACATCGGGACCGCCCGCCGCCTCCCCTTCCGGCAGCAAAACCTCCTTGGGGTCCAGGTCGGCCCATTCATCGGACAGGGCGGCATGCCGCCCTTCGCCTTCCAGCTGAAGCGCCCGGAACTCCCCCGTGGACAGGTCCGCAAAGGCAAGGCCGATGGCCCGGTCGCCGCGGGACAGGGCGGCAAGGAAGTTTCCGCTCTTGGACTCGAGGACCTGCGGCTGCGTCGCGGTCCCGGGAGAAACCACCTGGACGACTTCCCGCCGGACGAGGCCCTTGGCCTTTTTCGGGTCTTCCACCTGCTCGCAGACGGCCACGCGAAATCCAGCTTTGACCAGCCGGGCGATGTATCCCTCGACAGCGTGGTGGGGAAATCCGCACATCGGCACTTTTCCCTGGGCGTCGTCGTGGCGGGACGTCAGGGCGAGATCCAGAACGGATGCGGCCCGCTCCGCGTCTTCGTAGAACATTTCGAAGAAGTCCCCCATCCGGAAGAACAGGACGGCGTCCGGATGCTCGCTCTTGAGGGAGCGATACTGGCGCATCATCGGCGTCAAGGCGGGGCCTTCGGGGCGCGTCCTGGACGGCGGACCGGCGGGCGCAGCGGTCTTTCCATCCCCGGGGACGGAGATAGAATCGGCCGAAACGGGATCAGGGGACGGCCGGGCGGTTTTCCCGGGGGTGGGGCTCTCGGACATCTTCATCTTCCACCGGCACGGGGACGAGACTCCTCTCCTCCATCTCCCGTACGCGGCCTTGCAGCGCGCGAAGCTGGGATTGCTCCCGGCGCAACCGCCACTGAAGGCGAAACTTCTCCGCGACGCTGAACAGCCAGATGGCCAGGGCGCCCAACGAGAAAGCGCCCAGGAGGAGGAAGAAGAGTGGAAAATTCCGGCTCGGGAGACCGTAGAACCCCACGGGAACCGGGTCCATGTTTTTGACGCCGAACGTAACCAGCAAAACCACGAACGCCAGGGCGATGATGAAGCGCAAGGCGCCCATGCCTACTCCGCGGCCTTTTCAAAGGACTCTTTCAACATCCGATACGTGTTGGTCAGGTGATCGGGAATCAGCTTCACGTCGGCGAGGACCGGCATGAAGTTCGTGTCGCTCGTCCAACGCGGGACGATATGGATGTGCAGGTGGTCGGCGACGCCCGCGCCCGCGGCCTCCCCCAGGTTCAACCCGACGTTGTAGCCATGCGGTTTCAGCGTCCCCCCCAGGACCCGGATGCATTCCTGGGTGAGGCGGGTGAGCTCCGCCGATTCCGCTTCGGTCAGGGCCGTGAAGTCGCCCGTGTGACGGCGGGGTGAAACCATCAAGTGGCCGTTGCTGTACGGGAAGAGGTTCATGATGACGAAGGCGAGCGCCGAGCGGGTGAGGATGTAGTTCTCCGCGTCCTGGGACTCTTCGGCCAGATTGCAGCACAAAAAACAGCCGTCCTCGGAATCATGCTCCTTGACATACGCCATCCGCCAGGGGGCCCACAGGTTTTTCAAGCGGTCTCCTTTCGCGCGCGGGGGGTCGGGGTCTTCCGGCCAGAGAGGCCCGATCAAGCGCCCCTCCTCGGCCCTCATTCTCCGCGCCTGCCCCGGCGTCTGATGAGCGTGGCCCATGAGATGAAGCGTTCCGTGTATGAGCAACTCGAGGACTTCCTTTCCCAAAGGGTCCCCTTTGCGGACCGCCGGCTGAGGCCCCCCCTCCCCGGGCGGGGGATCAGGCCGGACCCGGCGCCTCGCGGTCTCCACCGAGATAACGACATCGCCGAGCAGCCCGGCCGAAAGATCGGAGAATTCGCCCTCCCGCATCGGAAAAGCCAACACATCGGTGGGTCGGTCTTCGCCCCGGTGGCGCCGGTTGAGGCGGGCCATCTCGTCGTCATCGACCAGGAGGACGCTGAGCTCCTCAGCGGGAGAGCCCAGAAGCTTCAACAACCTCCGGGCCTGTCGCACGATCCACGGGCGGTCGATCCCCGCCGTCCGCTGGCTGTTCGTCAGGGATATCGGCATCGAAAAATGCCTCCATCTCGAGCTGGCCTTGCGCTTCCGCCTGGGGATAACCGATGCGGTGGTGGAAGATTCCCGTCAGGATCCGGACGAAGGCGTTGGAGATGAGATTCAAACCCCGCAGGGTCAGCTCGCAGTCATCGAGCTGGCCTTCCGCGAAAATCCGGGCCACGTTGCTTCGGACCATATTCTGTATCCGCGCCGGCGTCGGGTCCTGCAACGATCGCGACGCGGCCTCCACCGCGTCGGCCAGCAGGAGGATTCCGGCCTCCCGGCTCTGGGGCTTCGGGCCCGGGTAACGGAAGTCGGCCTCATTGACCGCCTGCTGCGAGGCGTCCTCCCGCTCCTTGGCCTTGTTGTAGAAGTAGCTGATCAGGCTCGTGCCGTGGTGTTGGGGGATAAAGTCGATGATCTGCTCGGGCAGCTTGTGCCTGCGGCCCAGCTCGATTCCGTCCTTGACGTGGGAAATCAGGATCAGCGCGCTCATGCTCGGGGCCAGGTGGTCGTGTTTATTCTTGAGACCCGCCTGGTTTTCGATGAAATACTCGCGTTTTCGAATCTTTCCAATGTCGTGGTAATAGGCGCCCACCCGAACCAGGAGCGGGTTCGCCCCGATCTTCTCCGCCGCGTCTTCCGCCAGGCTGCTGACCATGACGCTGTGGTGGTAGGTCCCCGGCGCGCTCATCACGAGCTGGCGCATCAGCGGATGGTCCAGGTCCCCCAGCTCGAGGAGCTTGATGTCGGAGGCGATGTTGAACATTGATTCCAAGAGCGGCAGGATGGCCGACACGACGATCCCCGTGACGGCCCCGCCCGTGATCCCCATCAGGACCGCAAACCCGCCCTCGGCCGAAAACAGCCTGCCTTCGATCAGATGGAGGGAAACGATCACCGCCGCGTTGGCCAGGCCGACGATGAGCGCCGTCATCAGAATACTCGATCGCCGCCGATAGTGGTTGACCCGGAAGCTCGCCACCAGCCCCCCGACCAGCGCGGTCACGGGCAGACCGAAGGTCTGCGGCAAAACAAGCCCCGAGAGAAAAGCCGTGAGAGCCGAGAACAACAGGGCGACTTCCAGGTCCAGGAGGATCGCCCCCAGCATCGCGCCCGTGGCGAAGGGGATGGCGTAGGAATAACTGAGGGCGTCCACGTAGCCCATCGCCTCGGAGAACATCAATCCCACTTGCATGAAAACCTGGATGATGACGATCGTCCCCACCAGGACGACCGCCATCAGGACGACCTTTCGCGGAGACCGCATCAGTTTCGCTTTGAACCGAAGGAGATATATCGCGGCCAAGGCCAGGACGACGGCGATCAGCAAGGCGATTCCCAGGACGTTCCCCGCAAATCCGCGCTTTTCCCGCCGGGCGGTCAGGCCGCGGAGCTTGATCACCTGTTGGGGAGAGATCCGCTCGCCCTCCCGGGCGATCATTTCTCCTTTCTTGATGTTGAAAAAGACCGGCTTGGCCGCCTGGCGGGACTTGGCCCGGAGGCTTTCCGTCGCCTGCTTGTTCACCGTCAAGTTGGGCTCGAGCAGGCTCGCGGCCAGGACCGCGACGGCTCGGCGCTCCCGCGCGTTCTTTCCGATCCGAGATTCCTCCGCCAGCGCGGGAAGGCCCTTGGCGGCCGACTGGAGATCCTGGAAACGCTGAACGTTCTTGACCTCCCGGAGCCCCTTTTCCCCGACCACCTGTACGGAGATGCCCTTGCCCACTTGAGAGTCCAGGAGCTTCTTGTTGCCGGCCACGCCCGTCTCCATCGCCTTGCGCAACAGGAATACAACGTCCCGGGCCAATGCCGGGTCGTAGCGCCTCTCGCGAAGGACGCGCAGAAGATTGGGGGTCGGCTGGATTCTCAGCGTGGCGAAGAAACCGGTTTCAAGGGTCTTGAAGGCCTGCGTCCGCTCGAACCGGGCGTCCACTCCGGCAGGCGCCGGAGGCTTCAGCCGAAGGGCGCCTTTCCCGTCGGCCGATCCCGATGGCCCTTTCCGTTTCGTGGTTCGCCGGGCCGCGGCTTCGGAGACATGCGTCTCGTAGCCTTTCCGGACTTTCTCGAATTCGGCCGTAAGACGTTTGGCGATCGCGTCGGACAGTTTCGGGTCGAGGTCAAAGACCTCGCGGACGGTCTCGGCGGCCTTTTCCTTGATCTTGGCGGTGGATTCGACATCCTCCACCAGCATGTCATTGGCCGCCTTGATGTCCCGGGGGACGATGTCTCCAGCGTTGTGCTGCTTGGAGGGGAGCGTCCCGCGCGGGATGAGCAAGAAGGTCAAAGAAATGAGCAACCCGATCACGACACCCCACTGAATCATCGAGTCGCTCATGATCGATGGAGTTTTTCGGGCCGATAACGACCGCTTCAGCGGCTCACCGTTGTCCTTGGCCATCGCTCTGATTCCCCGTCAACCCGATTCGCATCCGGTCATTGCCGGAAGACCGCTTCCCGTACTGTTCGTAGGCCTTGATGATTTCCTGGACCAGGGGGTGGCGGACAACGTCTTTCTCGGTGAAATAAACAAACTCGATGTCATCGACTCCCTTCAAGACCTCCTGGATCTGAATGAGCCCGGATCCCTTTTCCCCGGGAAGATCGACCTGCGTGATATCCCCCGTGATCACGGATTTGGAGCCGAATCCCAGCCGTGTCAAAAACATCTTCATCTGTTCGGGGGTTGAATTCTGGGCCTCGTCCATAATGATGAAGGCGTCATTGAGGGTCCGCCCGCGCATGTAGGCCAACGGCGCGATCTCAATCGTCCCCCGCTCGATCAGGTGCTGGACCCTCTCACTGTCCATCATTTCGTTCAGGGCGTCATACAGAGGGCGCAGGAAGGGGTGGATCTTCTCCGCGATGTCGCCCGGGAGAAACCCCAGGCGCTCCCCCGCCTCGACCGCGGGCCGGGTCAGGAGGATCCGGCTGTATGATTTTTGCAGGAGCCCCTCCACGGCCAGGGCGACGGCCAGGTAGGTCTTCCCCGTCCCCGCCGGACCGATGCTCACCACCACGTCTCGCCCGCGCATGGCCTCGACGTATCTGCGCTGCCCCACGCTCTTGGGAACGACGAACCGACGCTTTCCCCCCGTCCGGATCTGCCATGCGAACAGGTCCTTCAGATCGATCTCGGCGTCTTGTCGGTAGGCTCGGGCGATAACCTGCAAATCCTGAGAGGAGGGATCATAGCCTTCAATCAAAACAGCCTGAAGGGCCGACAACAGCCGCTCGACCGAGGCGACGGGACCGGCCTCGCCAAGGACCTTGAGCTCTCCGTCTTCGACATCGAGCCGCACCTCGAAAATCTTCTCCAGCTTCCGCAGGTGCTCATCGTGAATGCCGAAGAGGTCCCTGACCCTTTCGGGATCGACCAGCCGGATCCTCCGAGTGACCGTTTCCTCCAATATATTCCTCCCGCCGTCCCTTTCAAACCAGAGGACAGGCTCACCATATCAGAGAGATTCAACCCTCGCAAACCGGTGTTTCCGGCATGACGCGCCCCCTGAGGGCTCGAAAAACGGCCGTAAATATAAAATAAATATAACTCATGAGTTATCAACCTCTTGGGTGGTGTTCTTTAATCATTACTTTAAGTCTTTCTCGCGTGACGTGCGTATAAATTTGGGTGGTGGATATATCCGCGTGTCCCAGCATCATCTGAACAGACCGGAGATCGGCCCCCTGCGTCACGAGGTGGGTCGCAAAAGAGTGGCGGAGGATGTGCGGGCTGACATTGCTTTGGATGCCGGCCTTCAGGGCGTATCCTTTCAAAACCTTCCAGAATCCCACCCGGGATATCGGAACACCGTTTCGGTTCAGGAATATCTTCTCTTCGGGCTCGGAAACTTCTATCCCCCGCAGCCGGGTCCGTCTTTGAAGGAGCTGCTCCCTCGCCCAATTTATATAGCGTCTTATCTTTTGGTTGGCCTCATCGCCCAACGGGACGATGCGCTCCTTGCTCCCCTTCCCCAGGGTTGTGACAAACCCGACATCCAGGTTCACGCGGGAGAGGAGAAGTCCCACGAGCTCGGACACGCGCAGGCCCGTCGCGTAAAGCGTCTCCAGCATGGCCGCGTCCCTGCAACCCAGGACCGACGTGGGGTCCGGCTGCGCCAACAGCCGACCCACCTCCGCCATGGAAAGGAATTTCGGCAAGGGGCGGCCCGCCGCGGGGGTCTCGATGTCCTGGGAGGGATCTTCCGCTATTCGGCCCTCGGAATGGAGGAAGCGGCAAAAACCCCGAATCGTGGAAAGTTTTCTGCGCGTCGTTCGGGGCGAAACCCCAGCCGAACAAAGCGCCTCCAGGAAGTCGACGATGTCCTCCCGGGTCAGTCCGTCGAGGGGTCCGGCGGCCTCCTTCCCCCACGTCCGCAAGAATTCCCGCAAATCCCGGCGGTACGCCTGAAGGGTGTTCTCCGAGAGCCTGCGCTCCGCTGTCAGGTAATCCAGGTACCGCTGGAGAAGGTCGGAATCGGTCATGTTTCACGCACTCGTCAAGGACCCTCGTCACACTCCGGATTCAAGTCGGGCGGCGGGGCGTTCGCCGCCTGACGGCTTCTCAGGCTCTCGCGCAGAAGCGAAAGCTCCCGGCAGCCCGTCACCTTCGCCGCCAGGAGATAAACCGCCGCCCCCAGCAACAGGCAGGCCGCCAGGGCGGAAACCCGTCCGGCGAGCGACCCGGCCAGGGCGTAAAGCTGGTGTTTCGCCCCGTACACAATAACGGCCATCAGGGCGGTGGGCGGCAGAATCCGATAGAAAGACCTTGCGATGGCGCGCCCTCCCAGGCCTCCCAGCCGGCGGTGAAGGGCGCGCAGCAACAATCCGACGTTCAGGAAGGCGCAGAGGGCCCCGGCCAGGGCGAGACCCGCGTGTTTCAAAGGGACCATGAGGATCACGTTCAGGACCACGTTGGCCGCGAGGACAAGGGCGGCAATCTTCACGGGCGTGCGTGTGTCCTGCAGCGAATAGAACGCCGAAACGACGATCTTCACACCCGCGTACGCCGCCAACCCCGCCGCGTACGCCATGACGGCCTTGGCCGTCATGGCGGTGTCCGCGGCGGTGAACGCGCCGCGCTCGAACAAGACCTGAATGATCGGATGCGCCAAAATCCACAGGCCCGCCGCGGACGGCAGACAGACGAACAGGACCAGGCGCAGCCCCGCCCCCAGGGTTTCCAGAAATTCCCCCCGCTCCTCCTTGGCGGCGTGCGCGGAAAGGGCCGGGAAGATCGCGATGCTCAAAGCGATTCCGAAGATGCCCAAGGGGAATTGAAGAAGCCGGTTCGCGTAGTAGAGAAACGAGATGCTCCCCTCCGCCAGGAAAGACGCCAGCAGACGGTCCACCAGGGTTCCGATCTGGGCGATGGAAAACCCGAACAGCGCCGGGACCATCAGCCGTGCGATCCGCCGGGAGCCGGGATGCGCCGGCTCCCAGCGCAGCTTCGGAAGCTGCCTCCGCTTGCGCAGGGGTTTCAACAGAACGATCAACTGAACCGCCCCGCCGATCACCACGCCCCAGGCCAAGCCGGCCGCCGCCGGCTCAAGAACGGGGGCCAGCCACAGGGCGCAGGCGATCATGCTGAAATTGAAAAAAACCGGTGTCAGGGCGGGCGTCAGAAAATGACCGAGGGTGTTCAGAATTCCCGCGGCGACGGCCGCCAGGCCGATGAAAAAGAGAAACGGAAACATGATCCGCGTCAGGCGCACCGTCAGGGCATACTTGGAAGGGTTCTGCCCGAACCCGGGCACGAGGACCTTCACCAGGTAGGGGGCCGCCAGGACGCCGATGACGGTGACAACGGCCAGGATCAGGGCGAGCGTAACCCAAAAGGCCCCGCTCAAGCGGCGCGCGGCCTCGTCCCCCCCGTCCGTCCGCTCCTTGGTGAAAACGGGGATGAACGCCGCGGACAAGGCCCCTTCCGCAAAGAAGACGCGCAGGATGTTTGGAATGCCGAACGCCACGTAGAAGGCGTCGGCGGTGAAGCCGGCCCCGAAGAGGTTGGCCACGATCATGTCCCGGATGAACCCGAAGATCCGGCTCGTCAGCGTGGCCGCGCTGACGACGCCGGCGGAGCGGGCCAACCGCGCGCCTTGATTCATCTTTCGCGCGTCGTCCGGAGCGGAATTCTTGGAATGGGGTTCGGAGGACATATCAATCGGAGCGGCCGATCCTGAACGCCCGGGACGCCTCGGGCGCCGGCCCGCCGGAATGTAGGATCAACGCCAATTCGCGCTCCCCTGGTGGAAACCGTTTGTGGTCCGAGCCTTGACAACGGCCGCCAAACCTCTATATTTGGACCGGGTGTAAGGTTTTAGAATATCTTCCTCGGAGATTTTTCAGTGCCCCGAAGCAAGTCGGTCTTGAAAGCCGCTCGACAAAACGAAAAGCGCAGGATTCGGAATCAGTCCATTCGGACCCGATACCGGACGGCGGTCAAACAGGTCCACGCGGCCCTCGAACAGGGCGACGCGCAGGCCTCGCAAGAAGCACTGGCCCATGCCATCCGGACCATCGACGGGACCTCGTCGAAAGGCGTCATTCACCCGCGCACCGCCTCGCGCAAGATTTCCCGGCTCAGCCGGCGGGTGCACGCCCTCCAGCACGAGAAATCGGCCGCCTCCTAAGGCCGCCCTTTCCTCCCCCGTTCCGCAATCGACAAAGGTCTATCACGAGTCTTTCCAGCAGGATCCTGTCCGGATAGCCGCTTCCCCGGAGTTGAATGTCCGCGCGCTGCAACCCTGCAAGGGCGCTTCGAAGCTCGGCGTCGGAAAAGCGCTGCGCCTGTTCCGTCAGCTTCCGGATGTAGTACGGGCTTCCGCCCATCCGCTTGGGGACGGATCCGGCGGGGACGCCCGCGTCGAGGAGCGACCGCACTTCCAAGAGCCGGACGACGTGCCGGGCCATCACCGAAACCAGAACGGTCGCCGCGTGCTGGCGCCGGAGAAGCAACTCGAGCGCATCGAGGGCCTTGGCCCCGTCGCGCGCGCCCAAAGCGTTGGTGAGATCGAACAGGTTGTCCGTCCGCCCATCGTCCACCACATCGATCACCACTTCCAGGGATATCTCCGGGAGGACGGCCGCCTTGTCTCCGGCCGGCGCTTGCGCTTCCACGTGCAGGGCGAGCTTTTCCAGCTCCGACGCCACGCGCCAAAGGACGCCGCTGCTTCTCTCCGCCACCAGGGAAAGCGCCTCGCCCTCCAGCTTGAAGCCGCGGCGCGCCGCCATCCTTTTCACCGCGGACATCAGGGTCCGGCCTTTCAACATGTCGGTGGGAACGGCGACGCCGCGTTTGCGGACCGCCTTGAGAAGCTTGGATGACGCCTTCAGCGATCCGGCCAAAAGCACCAGGCAAGCCGACGCGGGCGGGTCTTCCAGGCAGGGCGCCAGCGCTTCGACCCCGGCCTCGAGGAGTTCCGCCCGCCTCACGATGACGAACTTCCGCCCCCCCAGAAAGGGGAGGGTCTCGACGGCGTTGCGGACGTCAGTGGGGGAGCACGTTTCGGCGTCGAGCCTTTCGCAGTTGAAATCGGCCGTCGACGGGTCGGGAAGAAGCGCCAGAATCCGCCGCCGGAATTCTTCCTGCAGGTAATCCTCGTCCCCGTACAGAAGGTAAACGGGCGCCACCGACCCCGACGCCAGGGCCTTCAAGGTCTCGCTAAAAACAGCGTCGGGGGAAGCGGCCAAACCTAAAAACCTTCGATCAGGAGGCTTTGAAGCTCGCGGGCGATGGCGTCGGAGGCCTGTTGCGACGCCTGGGTCTGCTCGCGCTCGTTGGAGCTCAGGTTCGTGGTGACGCGGTATTCCCGGTCGGAGACGATCGTTTGGTTGAAAATGACTTTGTTGCTTTCCAGCTCCCGCAAAGAGACTTTCATCGTCAGCCGAAGGCGAAGCTCCTGCGCGCGGTCGGCCGTGCTGAACGCGATGGCGCGAAGGCGATATTGAAGGATCTGCCCTTCCAGCACGGCGTCGGCGTCGGCGATTCCACTGGCCAGGGAGACGCGGCCGTCGTTGAGGAGGGCGTTGCGCACCGAGTCGGTGACGCGGACCGCGATCCCCTGCTCCACGGTGTTGTTGGTGAAGATGGGGACGTGGATTTTCTTGATGTTCGGGGGAAGGGAGGACCCGCCCGTTCCCTGAAGGTGGTAGCCGCAGGCCGAAAGCGACAGGACCAGTCCGGCCGCGAGAAGCCCGAGCCGCGCGCATGTCGATTTACACAACCACATTGACCAGTTTCCCCGGTACGACGATCACCCGCCGGACCTCTTTTCCGTCGATCCAGCTCCGTATCCGCTCATCCTCCAGCGCCCGGCTGCGAATCTCCTCCTCATCGGTCGAGGCGGGAAAGTCGATCCGGCTCCGGACCTTGCCGTTCACCTGAACGACAATGGTCCAGGTCTCCTCGGCGGCGATCCCGGCGTCGAAACCCGGCCAAGGGCGCTCCGCCAGATCCGTCTCGCATCCCAGCTCCCTCCAAAGCTCTTCCGCAAGATGCGGCGCGAAGGGATAGAGCAGGACCACGACGGCCTGAAGGGCCTCTTTCAAGACCGCCCGCGACATCTTCTCCGGCGAAGCGGCCTGGAGGGTGTTGACCAGCGCCATGATGGCGGCGATGGCCGTGTTGAACCGGAACCGCCGCTCGACGTCTTCAGTCACTTTACGGATGGTCTGGTGGACCTTCTTCCGCAAGTCCCGCTCACCCGGCGTCAGCGAATCCCCGGGCGAGGCGTCGAGGCCCCGCACCTCCGCCGCCGACCCTGTCACCAGGCGCCAGACACGGTTCAAGAACCGGTGGCACCCCTCCACGCCCGAATCGCTCCATTCCAGCTCCTTCTCCGGCGGCGCGGCGAACAACATGAACAGGCGGGCGGTGTCCGCGCCGTGTTTTTCGATAATTGCGTCCGGGTCCACGACGTTGCCATAGGACTTGGACATCTTCCGGCCGTCCTTGATGACCATCCCCTGCGTCAGCAGGTTCCGGAAGGGCTCGCCCCGGTCCAGCCATCCCAAATCCCGCAACACCATGCTGAAAAAACGGGCGTAAAGCAGGTGCATGACCGCGTGCTCTATCCCGCCGATGTATTGATCGACCTGCATCCAGTACCGGCCGGCCGGCCGGTCGAACGGTCCGGCGGTCTCCCGAGGGCTTGTGAATCGGCAGAAGTACCAGGATGAATCGAAAAAGGTGTCCATCGTGTCGGTGTCCCGCCGGGCGGTCCCCCGGCACTTGGGACACGGGACCTCGTAGAAAGACTTCAAGGTGGTCAGGGGCGAGGTTCCGTCGAACTGGAACTCGATGTCCTCGGGCAGCTTGACCGGCAGGTCCTCCTCGGCAACGGGGGACACGCCGCACGCCCCGCAATGGATCATCGGGATGGGCGTCCCCCAGTACCGCTGGCGGGAAATCCCCCAGTCCCGGAGCCGGTAGTTGACCTCGCGCGCGCCGAATCCCTTTTGCTCCAGGTAATCGGCGATGGCCTCCTTGGCCTTGGGCGTGGGCAGACCGTCGAAGGGGCCGGAGTTCACGTTCTCTCCATCCTCGACGTAGGCCTCCGTCAGGGCGTCCGAATCCGGCAATCCGCCCGGGGGCCGGACGACGACCCGGACGTCCAGGCCGTATTTTCGCGCGAATTCCAGGTCCCGCTGATCGTGGGCGGGGACCGCCTGGACCGCCCCGGTTCCGTACTCCATCAGGACGAAGTTGGCCGTCCAGATCGGAATCTCCTTCCGCGTCATCGGATTGAGGGCGAACCGGCCGGTGAAGACGCCCAGCTTTTCCTCCGCCGCGTCGGTCCGGACGAGGGTGTCCTGGTTCCGGACCCGCTCGCAGAAATCCCGCACGGCCCCCTCCTGCGGGGTTCCGGCCGAAAGACGCTTCACCAGCGGGTGCTCGGGCGCCAGGACCATGAACGTGGCCCCGTAGACGGTGTCGTGCCTCGTGGTATACACAGAGAGCCGCTCATCCTCCCCGACGATGGGGAAGTCGATCCGGGCGCCCTCGCTGCGGCCGATCCAGTTCCGCTGCATGGTGAGAACGCGCGCGGGCCAGCCTTCCTCGAGGTGTTCCAGTCCGGCGAGGAGCTCTTCGGCGTAGTCGGTGATCCGCAGGAACCAGGAGTCCATCTCCTTCTGGAGGACGGGGGTCTCGTGCCGCCAGCAAAGCCCCCCCACGACCTGTTCGTTGGCCAGCGTCGTGCGGCATTTTTCGCACCAGTTGACCGACGTTTTCCGGCGGTAGGCCAAGCCGCGCTCATACATCTTCAGGAAGATCCACTGGTTCCATCGGTAATAATCCGCTTCACAGGTGGCCAGCTCGCGGCCCCAGTCGTAGCTCAGGCCGAGACCTTGAAGCTGCCGCTTCATGGCCTCGATGTTGTTCCGGGTCCAGGTCGCCGGGTGCACTTGGTTCTGGATGGCGGCGTTCTCGGCCGGCAGGCCGAAGGCGTCCCAGCCGATGGGATGAAGGACGTTGAAGCCGCGCATCCGTCTTTGCCGGGCGACCACGTCCCCGATGGTGTAATTCCGCACGTGGCCCATGTGGATGCGGCCCGAGGGATACGGGAACATCTCCAGCAGATAGAACTTCTCGCGCGACGCGTCCTCGCTGACGCGGAAGGCGTTGTCCCGCACCCAGCGGGTTTGCCACTTGGCCTCGATGGCCGCGAAGTCGTACCGGTCGCTCACGTCGGTCGGCTCATTTCTCAGGGGGGATTTCGCCGGATTCCCGGCGAATGCGGGTCGCGCCGCCCCGGATTTGGGACGGGGCTCAGGCCATCTCCAATTCCCGTTCTTTGACAATGCGATCGAGGATACCGTTGACGAAGGCCCCGGATACATCCGTGCCGTACTTCCGGGCGATGTCAATGGCCTCATTGATGGCCACCTTGGGGGGAATGTCGTCAAAGAAGACCAGCTCGCAGGCCGCCATCCGGAGGACGTTGCGGTCGATGAAATTCATCCTCCGCAAAGCCCAGTGCTCCGACACCCGGGCGATGAGGGCGTCCAGCGCCGCGCGCTCCCGACAGCAGGTTCGGACAAGCCGGCCGGTGTAGGCCCGGACTTGCCGCGACACCTCGGATTCCTCCCCGAGCCGGACCAAGGCGAGCTCCGGCGCGTCTCCGGTCAGCTCCAGGCCATAAAGAATTTTCAGCGCCTCTTCCCGCGCCGATCTTCGAGCACCCATGGTCCAATCCGTTTGGGAGGCCCCGCCTTACTTGCGTCGCGGCTTCGGGACCTCTTTCATCAGGTTCGCCATCTCTATCGCGCTCAAGGCGGCATCGTAGCCTTTGTTCCCGTGCTTGGTCCCCGCGCGCTCGACGGCCTGCTCAACGGTGTCGGTCGTCAGAACCCCGAAAGCGATCGGCAGGCCGAATTCCTGCGAGGCGGCCGCGATTCCCTTGGAGACCTCCGAGGCGACGTACTCGAAGTGCGGCGTCGAGCCGCGAATCACGGCCCCAAGACACACAAGGGCGTCATAGCGCCCCGACTGCGCCAGCTTGCGGGCGGTCAGGGGAATCTCGAACGTCCCGGGGACCTTGAACACCTCGATGTCCGCCTCCCGGGCGCCGCAACGGCTGAGGCCGTCCATCCCGCCTTCCAGCAGCCGATCAGTCACAAAATGATTGAACCGGCTGACGACTATCCCGAATTTCAACCCGGCCGCGCTGAGTTTTCCTTCCACCACCTTCGGCATTGACTCCTCCCTCCGGGGCCGGACGGCTCCCGAATCAACTGTTGCCCAACAAATGCCCCAGCTTGTCCCGCTTCGTTTCGAGGTACCGCTGGTTTTCCTCTCTGGGCATGATCTCGATGGGCACACGCTCCGTGACGGTCAGGCCGTAGCCCTCCAAGCCCACGATTTTTCTCGGGTTGTTGGTCATGAGCCGCATCTCTTTTATGCCGAGGTCCGCCAGGACTTGCGCACCCAGTCCATAATCCCGCAGGTCGGCTTTGAAGCCGAGGGCCTCGTTGGCCTGAACCGTGTCCAGCCCCTCATCCTGAAGGGCGTACGCCTTGAGTTTGTTGGCAATGCCGATCCCGCGGCCCTCCTGGGTGACGTAAAGCAGAACCCCCTTGCCTTCGTCGCGGATTTTCTCCAAGGCGGCCTCGAGCTGAGAGCCGCAATCGCAGCGAAAGGAGCCGAAGACATCGCCCGTGAGGCACTGGGAGTGAACCCGGACGAGAACGTTGTCCTCCGGCCTCGGGTCGCCCAGAATGAACGCCAGATAGATTTCTCCTCTGATGGTTCCCCGATAGGTCTTGACGTTGAACGTTCCGAACCGGGTGGGAACCGTCGTCTCGCTGATCCGCTTGATCAGCGACTCGCGCCGCATCCGGTATTCCACGAGAGCCTGGATGGTCACGAGCTTCAAATCGTGCGTCCGGGCGAATTCCCTCAACTCGGGCACCCGGGACATGGTCCCGTCGGGACTCATGATCTCGCAAATCACGCCCGCGGGACTCAGTCCCGCCAAGCGCGACAGGTCCACGGAGCCTTCCGTCTGACCCGCGCGGACCAGGACGCCCCCCTCCTTCGCCCGAAGGGGGAAGATGTGCCCCGGGCGCGCCAGGTCGAAAGATTTCGTCTCCGGGTCCACAAGCTGGCGAATGGTCTCCGCGCGGTCCCCCGCCGAGATGCCCGTCGTGACGTTCCGCTTGGCGTCCACCGAAACGGTGAAGGCCGTCCCGAGGCTGGCGGTGTTGACCGACACCATCGGCGACAGGTCCAGCTCATCGGCCCGCTCGTTTATCAGGGAAACGCAGACAAGGCCCCGGCCGTGGATGGCCATGAAATTGACCGCCTCGGTCGTGATCTTATCGGCGGCCATGGTGAGGTCGCCTTCGTTCTCGCGGTCCTCGTCATCCACCAGAATGACCATGCGGCCTTCCCGGATATCGAGGATGGCCTCGTCTATCGAGGCGAACGAACTCTTGTCGGTCGATTCAGGCATATCCGTGCTCAACGAGAAACTCCTTTGTCATTCCGCCTGTCCCGCCTTCGGAATCCGGGGAGAGGAGGCGCTCCACGTATTTTCCGATCAGGTCCGCTTCGAGATTCACCGGGTCTCCGGGCTTTTTCGACAAGAGCGTCGTCTTCAGCGCGGTGTGCGGAATGATCGCCACTCGAAACCGGACGGTTTCCCGCTCGGCGATCGTCAGGCTGATCCCGTCCACCGCCACGGACCCCTTCGAAACAACATAGCGCATCACCTCGGGCGGCGCCTGGATGGCGACGATCTCCGAATCCCCCTCCGCCCGCCGGTCCTCAATCCGCCCGACGGCGTCCACGTGTCCGCTCACCATGTGCCCCCCAAGCCTATCGCCCAGCCGCATGGCCAACTCCAGATTGAGCGGGTCGCCCTTGCGCAAAGCGCCCAGGTTTGTCTTCTTCAGGCTCTCGGGGCTGACATCCACGGCGAAGGTCTCTTTGTTTCCGCCCACCTTCGTCAGACAGGCCCCGTTGACGGCGACGCTGTCCCCCTCGCCGAGCTCCCCGGCGGCTTCGGGGGAGCGGATGGAAAGGCGCGCGCCGTCCGGCGCCGCGCGAATCGACTCCACCGTTCCCACATGCTCGATGATGCCCGTAAACATGGTCCGCCGTCCCTGATTTGGATCAGCCTCGGCTTCTTCTCCGAGTGGTTTGCTTCCTGGACCGAACGTAACCTTCAATCAAAAGGTCCGGCCCGACGGGCGTCACCGCGGCCTCTTCGAGGTTCCACGCGCCGCTCAACCTGTGCGTCCCCGCGCCCCGCAACGGTCCGGGGGCGTTCTCCCCACCGATGAGAACCGGCGCAACGTAGAACGCCGCCCGGTCGACCCATCCTTCCCGAAGGAACGACCCGGCGACTTCCCCCCCGCCCTCGACGAGGAGGGTGGTGATCTCACACGCGGCCAACTTCTTCAACAGGGACCCGAGCCCGACCCGGCCCCGCCGCGCCGGAAGGACCCACACATCGACACCGCGATCCCGCAGCGCCCGAACGCGCGGTGCTTCCGCGCGCGCCGTCGTCGCAACGATTATACCCGCCGGGGATGAACGGTTCAACGCCTTCGCCTTCAAAGGGATGCGCAACGCGCTGTCCAGGATCACGCGAATCGGATCGCGCCCGATACGCCCCGCCGGCCGTGCGGTCAACCGGGGGTCGTCCGCGAGAACCGCTCCGATCCCGGCCAGGATCGCGTCCACACCGTCCCGTAGGCGGTGGACATGGGCCCGGGACGCCGCCGAGGTGATCCACTTCGAGTCCCCGGAAGACGTCGCGATCTTCCCGTCCAGGCTGATGGCCGACTTGAGGATCACCCAGGGCCGGTTCTCCTCGACCCGCCGGCAAAAAGCCTCGTTCAGGCGGCGCGCCGCGTCTCCCAACAGTCCCGTTTCGACCTGGATGCGGTTTCTCCGGAGGATGCGCAATCCTCGGCCCGCGACCTTCGGATTCGGATCCCGCATGGCCGCCACAACGCGCGAGACCCCGGCGCCGATGACCGCATCGGTGCAGGGCGGGGTCCTGCCGTGGTGGCAGCAGGGCTCGAGCGTGACATAGAGCGTCGCGCCGCTCGCGCGGCGCCCGGCGTCGCGCAGGGACCGGATTTCGGCATGGGGCCCTCCCGGCCTCCGGTGAAAGCCGCGCCCGACGACCCGGCCGTTTTTCACGACAACGGCGCCGACCATGGGGTTCGGGTGGGTCCGCCACCCCGGACGGCCAGCCAGGTCGAGGGCTTCTCTCATGTGCGCGCGGTCCACTTCGCTCCAACGGCTCAAGCCCCTTTTCTCCTTTCCCCGGATAGCGAGGGGACATGAACAAGTCTCCTCCTAGATAGCCCCGGAGGGGTCTCTTCTCAAGGGGAGATGACCATCGGCCCGCGCGCCCCCCCCAACTCGAGCCGGCCGATTTTCGATAAGCCGCTTGAGGGGATTCCCCGCCACGCACGGAAGGCTGGGGCCGGCTTCGGCTTGGACCCTTTCGTTTCCGCTCCGGCGTCTACGGAAATGAGGCCCTGCTTTGCCACCGCGGCCTTTGAAGGGAGGATACTTATCGATTATCAGGGAAAATCTAAAACCCCATTCGCTCAATTCGCGCCCGCCCGGCCTTTTCCGTCTTTCACGCCGCCCTCGGGATTCCGCAACTGGGCCTGGGCCGCGGCCAGTCGGGCGATGGGGACGCGATACGGGGAGCAGCTCACGTAGTCCAGCTTCGCGTCGTAAAAAAATGCCACCGAGGACGGCTCGCCGCCGTGCTCGCCGCAAATGCCGATCTTGAGGTCCGGCCGGGTCTTGCGCCCGAGGTCCACGCCCATCCGGACCATTGCGCCGACTCCCTCCGGGTCGATGGCGATGAACGGATCCCCCGATAAGTAATTCCTCTCTACATACGCCGGGAGAAACTCCCCGGCGTCGTCCCGGCTCAGGCCGTAGACGGTCTGGGTCAGGTCGTTGGTGCCGAACGAGAAGAAGTCGGCGTGCTCGGCCACGGCGTCCGCCACGATGCACGCGCGCGGAAGCTCGATCATCGTGCCCACCTTGTAACCGACTTCGACGCCTTCCCGTTCGAAGACCTCGCGGCCCGCCTTCTCCACGATCTCACGGCACACGCGCAGCTCCGAGGCCTCGGCGACGAGGGGAATCATGATCTCCGGAACGGGAGTCACGCCCCTTTTGGCGACGGTGCATGCGGCCGTCAGGATGGCCTCGGCCTGCATCTCGTAGATCTCCGGATGCGAAAGCCCCAACCGGCACCCCCGGAGCCCGAGCATGGGGTTGAACTCATGGTGCTTTTCGCTGATCGCCTTGATGTGTTCCACGGTGGTTTGGGTGTCTTTGGCGAGGGCCTTGAGGTCTTCATCGGTTTTCGGAAGGAACTCGTGCAAGGGCGGGTCCAGGAGCCGGATGACCGTGGGAAGCCCGTCCATGACCCCGAAGATTCCCTCAAAATCGGAGATCTGCATCGGGAGGATCTTCGCGAGGGCCGCCCGCCGCTCTTCGTCGGTCTCGGCGATGATCATCTCGCGCACCGCCCGGATGCGCCCGCCCTCGAAGAACATGTGCTCCGTGCGGCAAATACCGATGCCCTCCGCCCCCTTTTCCCGGGCCGCCCGGGCGTCGTTGGGGGTGTCGGCGTTGGCCCAGACTCCCAGCTTCCGGATATCGTCGGCCCACTCCAGGACCTTTTCGAACTCTCCGCCCAACTCGGGTTCGACCAGGTCGGTCGAGCCGAGAATGACCTCCCCCGTTGAGCCGTTGAGGGTAATAACATCGCCTTCTTTGACCTCTACGCCGTCGACCGAGAATTTGCGGCCGGTTTCGTCGACTGAGATCGCCTCGCACCCGACCACGCAGCACTTTCCCATCCCCCGCGCGACGACCGCCGCATGCGATGTCAGCCCCCCCCGTGAGGTCAGGATGGCCTGGGACGCGTCCATTCCGCCGATGTCCTCGGGAGAAGTTTCCGTCCGGACGAGGATCACCACCTTCCCGCGCTCCGCCAGCTCCTGCGCCTGACGCGTGGAGAAGACAACCTCGCCGACGGCAGCACCGGGCGAGCCGCCGAGCCCCTTCGCGATCACGTTGAGCGAGGCGTCCGGATCGATCTGCGGGTGAAGGAGCTGCTCCATCTGGCCGGCGTCGAGGCGAAGGAGGGCCTCATTCTTGGTGATGAGCCCCTCCTCGACCATATCGACGGCAATGCGCACGGCAGCCGTGGCGGTCCGCTTTCCTCCGCGCGTTTGGAGCATGTAGAGCGTGCCGTCCTGGATGGTGAATTCCAGGTCCTGCATATCCCGATAATGAGACTCCAGCGTTTGATAAATTCCTTCAAGCTGTTGATAAGACTCAGGCATGATATCGGCCAGACGCTCGATAGGCTCAGGTGTGCGAATTCCCGCCACAACATCCTCCCCCTGGGCGTTGACCAGGAATTCCCCGTAGAACTTCCGCTCCCCCGTCGACGGGTCGCGCGTGAAGGCAACGCCCGTCGCGGACGTTTCCCCCAGGTTGCCGAAAACCATAGCCTGGACGTTCACCGCCGTCCCCCAGTCATCCGGGATGCGGTTGATCCGGCGATAGGCGCCGGCGCGCTCGGAGTTCCAGGAATCGAACACGGCGTTGATCGCCACCTTGAGCTGGTCGATGGGGACCTGGGGGAAGTCCCGCCCGGTCTTCTCACGGATGAGGCCCTTGAACTCTTCCGCCAGCGAGCGAAGCCCGTCCACGCTGATTTCGGTGTCGAGCCGCACGCCCTCGCGGTCCTTGAGGGCCTCGAGACGCATTTCGAAATCCCTGAATTCCAGGCCGAGGACGACGTCTCCGAACATCGTCAGGAACCGGCGGTAGCTGTCGTACGCGAAGCGGTCGCTCCCGGAGCGGGCGGCGAGACCCCGCGCGCTGTCGTCGTTGAGACCGAGGTTGAGCACGGTGTCCATCATTCCGGGCATGGAAACCCGCGCGCCCGACCGAACGGAAACGAGCAGGGGGTTCTCCGGATCGCCGAGCTTCGCCTCCAGCACCCCTTCCAGTCCGGCTAGGTGCTCGGTGATTTCTTCCCACAAGCCTTCGGGATATTCCCCTTCCCTCTGAAAATAGCGGACGCAGGCCTCCGTGCTGATGGTGAAACCGGGCGGAACCGGCAGGCCCAGGCCCGACATCTCCGCCAGGTTGGCCCCTTTGCCGCCCAAGAGGTTTCTCATGTCGGCCCCGCCGTCCGTTCTCCCTTTTCCGAAGGGGTAGGTGTATCTGGCCATCTTGCGAGATCCCTCCTTTCAGTGTTCAACCCCCGACCGGTATTCCGGCCGGCGAGTCGTGCGGATCCTGCCGCGCTCGGGACGAGCATGAAGCGTCGTCCTCCGCGAATCAATCACAATCGTCCGGTCCCGCTGATTCTTCAGCGTTCCAGGTCATGAATTCACGGTTCGGGCAAAGGGCGTTGATCGTCCGGGCCGTGTGTTCTACATTGAGCGGTCCGCGAGAAGGCAACGGCCCGCCGCGGCGAAAAAAGGAGAAGGCGTGAGCAAGGGCGACATTCTGGGATTCTACTGTTTCGGGCGCCATGATTCATCCGTTTCGCTTGTCCGCGACGGGAACATCCTCGCGGCGGCCGAGGAGGAGCGGTTCAGCCGCCGGAAATTCGACCGGGAGTTCCCCGCGTCCGCCCTCGCCTTCTGCCTGGAATGGGGGGGCGTCGACGTCCGGGACCTGGAGGCGGTCGCGGTCGCGTGGAATCCCCGCGCCCACAGGAAAGAAAAGGTCCTTCACGTCCTTCGCCATTTCCCCGCGTCGATCCGAATCTTCATCCAGTCCTCGGGCCGTCACGTCCAGCTCGACAACGCCCGGGGGCATTTTACCAAACGGACCGGATACCGGGGCCCCTTCCACCCGATCAATCACCACCTCGCCCACGCCGCCAGCGCCTTCTATCCCTCTCCCTTCGAAGAGGCGGCGGTCCTCACGGTGGACGGCGTCGGCGAGTGGGAGACCGTCTGGATGGGCAAGGGCAAAGGAACGGACCTGGAGCGCCTGCGCTCCCAGGGATGGCCGCACAGCCTGGGCGCCGTCTATACGGCTGTCACACAGTTCCTGGGGTTCCAGATTTTCAGCGACGAGTACAAAGTCATGGGCCTCGCGCCCTACGGCGAGCCGGCCCGCCTGGACCGGTTCCGGGAGATCATCACCCTCACAGACAAGGGGTTCAGGGTCGATCCCGCCTACTTCGGCTACCACGTCGGCCGGGAGAACTTCTTCTCCAAGCGGTTCGTTCAAACGTTCGGCTCCCCCCGGGAACCCGACGGCCCCGTCGAGAAACAACACGAAGACCTGGCCGCCTCCCTTCAAGCCCGGACGGAGGAAGTCCTTATTCACCTCGCCCGGATCGCCCGGATCGAATCCGGCAGCCCCAATCTTTGCCTGGCGGGGGGCGTCGCCCTGAATTCGGTCGCCGTCGGAAAAATCATCGACGAGGGCGTCGCCGACCGCATTTTCATCCCCCCCTGCGCGGGGGACGCCGGGGTTTCCTTGGGAGCGGCGCTTTACGTCAGCCATGCCGTCTTGGGGATGGACCGCGCCGCGCCTCTTCGGGACGCCCGACTCGGCCCCGAATGGGGAGAAGCGCACATGCGGGCCGCCCTGGCCGGGGGCGGCCTGGAATACGAAGTCTCCGCGGACGTCATCTCCGCCGCCGCGAGCGCCCTGGCCGGCGGCGAAGTGATCGGGTGGTTCCAGGGACGGACGGAGTTCGGCCAGCGGGCCCTCGGGGCGCGAAGCATCCTGGCGGACCCCCGCCGGGCGGAGATGAAGGACATCATCAACGCCAAGGTCAAATTCCGGGAGGCCTTTCGGCCGTTCGCGCCCTCGGTCCAGGAGGAGAGGCTTTCGGAGTTTTTCCACGGGACCCTCCCCTGCCCGTTCATGACACAGGTCTACCGCGTGCGCGACGGCGCCCGGGACCTCATCCCCGCCGTCACGCACGTGGACGGAACGGGGCGCGTCCAGACGGTCGCGCGGGATTCCAACCCGCTTTACTGGGAGCTGCTGCAAGCCTTCGGCGCGAAGACGGGCGTGCCGATCCTCCTGAACACCTCGTTCAATGTGAAGGGCGAGCCCATCGTCAACACCCCGGAGGACGCCGTGGCGTGTTTCCTGAAAGCGGATCTGGACCTGTTGTGCATGGGAAACCTCCTTGCCAGAAAGACCCCCGCCGGGCGCGGGCCCTCTCCACGGGCCGCCGCGCAGGATTGACCCGGCCGCGCCTCACGGTTTCATCAGTTTTCGAAGCGTGATCAGGTCGCGCAGGGTTCTGGCGATCCTCGGCAGGATGCTGAGCCGGGGGCTGCGCTTTTCCTCGACGACAATCGGAACCTCCCGGACCCTCCACCCGGCGCGGACGCCGCGCAGAATCATTTCCGTGTCGAACAGGTCGCGGTCGAAGCGAACCTCGGGCAGGATCTCCCGCACGGCCGAAGCCCGCCAAATCTTGATCCCATGGGTGTCGTGATACGGATAGTCGAAGAGGATGTGGAGGACCTGCCGGAATCCCCACGTGTTGAATCGCCGCAGGATGTTCCTGCGATCCTCTGACGCGGGCAGGTTCTTGGAGGCGATCACCAGATCCAGATTGTCCATCCCCTCCAGGGCGTCGCGGATAAAATCCACGGTCCAGTAGTCCAGGTCGAAGTTGACGATGAAATGGCCCCGGGCGGTTTGGCACCCGGCCCGCATCGCGCCGCCATAATCCGGCAGGGGAAGGCTCAGCACGCGGATGACGCCCGGAAATTCCCGCTCCAGCGATTCCGCGACGGGGATGGTCGAGTCGCGGCTCCCGTTCTCGGCGAGGATCAACTCGAACCGCCGATCCACCTTTGCGCGCATCTCCCCGATGATCGCCCGGACGGCGTTCAGGAGGAACGGGGCCTCGTTGTAAATCGGGATGACGATGGAGATGTCCGGCCCGCCGCCCGCGCCCGTCTCCGTCAAGACTCGGCCTCGCTTTCGGACGGGTCGCCGCTCAGGGCGACCGCGTTTGCTCTTCGTCGACGGACAGAGACCGCGGCCGCGATCAACAGGAACACCACTGTCCCGCCCGAAACCACCATTCCCACCACAAAACTTCCCGGCCGAAAGCGGAAGACGACCACGTGCTCCCCCTCCGGGACCGGCACGCCCCGGAAGACAAAATTCGCCGGCGTCACGGGCGTTTCCTTCCCGTCGATGGTCGCCCGCCATCCCGGATGGTGGCTGTCGGCCAGAAAGAGGAAGCCCGGCCGGTCCGAATGGACCCGAATCGTTACTTCGTTCAGGCGGCGCCCGACGATTTCCGCCCCGGGGCGGAAAGGGCGACCCCCCGCTCCCGGAGACGGAACGGATGGGCCATCCGCCGAATCCCGCGCGCCCTTTCCCTTTCGAGGAGAGAGGCGAACGCCGAACTTCGGCGGCAAGGGGGCGTCCAGCAATACGCGGTCGCGAAAGTCGAAGGACGCCTCGGAAAGACGCCGAATCGCCCGGGCGGGGTCTTTTTCCACCTCGTAGCGGTGAACGACAAACGCTCGGGGCAGGACGTTCATATTCTCATAGATCCTGATCTCTCCGCTATGGACCAGCCGAAATTTCGGGGGCCGCAACAGGTCATCCTCATCATTGGAGAGCAGGACGTATTTGACGTTGAACAGGTCGAGCCACCTGAACCAGGCTTGGTGCCGGTAGAGGTCGATCCGGTTCCGGTAGAGGCGATCCAGACTGGCCAGGTTCGAGTTCTCGACCCCGCTGAAGACCTGGGCGTGACGCCGCAGCATGAAGTTCGACCAGCCCCGCATGTCCTCGAGGTCTTCGACCATGGCCGTGTTGGGCGGAAGCACGGCGGAGAACCACGACCAGGGGCCTTCATGATCCTGGAAGGCCACCACCCGGTAGCGGCCCGGCATGCGCCGGAGAAACTCGACGGACTCCGTCCGCGGAAAGAACCGGCCGCGCTCGGGAAGGAGGAACGGAAGCCGAACCATCGTCATCAGGTCCACGGCGATGAGCGCCAGTAGCCCAATCCACAGAAAGTCTTTGGAGAGAAGACCGCGATGGCGCGCGAAAAAGATGAGCGCGGCGGCGCCCGCGACCCCCGCCGCCATCCAAACCGAGAAGTTTCGGAAAAACGGCGCCAGCTTTTCCCCGCCGACGCGCGGCCCGAGCCCGCCGGCGAGGATCAGGACAACGCAAACACATGCCAGCCCCGCCGCCGACCTCCGCCGCCAAACCGGGTCTTCGGCCCGCCCGACCCAAACGCCCAGGGCGGCCGCCGCGGCCACGGGAAAAGAAGTCGTCGTCAAAAGCGCCTGGTTGTGGTGCTGTGCGTAGGGGCGCAGGATGGAGACCCAACGGAGCTCGCCGAAGGTCTCGGTGAGGAGCGCCATCGAAAACCTTCCCCCGACGCTTACGCCCAACCCGATCATCCCCACCGCCAGGAACAAGCCGTCCGGCCAGCCCCGCGGGCGTCCTCTCGCCGCCGCCAGGCAGATCAACGCCAGGAACCCGAAATAAAACAGGTTTCCCCCAAAGGCCTGGAGGATCAGCGGCGGACGGATCGGAAAGGCCAGGTTCAGCCCCACGTATCCCAACTGCTTGACCAGGGCGGACCCGGAGGCGTCCCCCGATTCCACGTCGATGGGGTAACCGGCAAGGAGCCGCGAGGAAAGGAGATAGTTCTCCACCGAAGGCAGGAGCTTGATCCCCGACAGACCGACGCACACCAACACAGACACCGCGGACCCGCCGATGAACGCAGCCCGGAACTTCCGATCCCACCCCCTCCAGCCGCGCAGGAGGGTCGCCAGCCAAACGACGGCGAACAGGCCATACAAAACGGGCGTGTTGAACTCGTGCCCGCCCAAGTAAATGAGAGACAGGAACAATCCCGCGCCCGCGAAAGGCCAGAGCCGGAACGGCGGCGCGGCGGCGCGGTGCAGGGCCCACAACGCGAGGGGGGTCCACATCAGCTCTTCAATGCTGAGGACGAAGGTCCGCTCGATCAAGTCTCCCGAGAACATGAACAGGAGCGCGCCCGCCAGGGCGGGAAAATGCTCCTCCCGGCCCAGGACGGCCCGCAGATAAATGAACATGAACAACCCGGAGAGAAAGACCTGGACGGCGACCGCCGAGTTCACGGCGGAGGGAAAATCTAGGAAGGCGTAAATCAGGTTGGTGAGGGCGAGGGTGTGCTTGTTGGCGCTGGCGAAGAAGGGCGTTCCGGCCAGGATGTACGGATTCCACAGGGGGAACTCCCCCCGCTCGAACATGGCCCGCGCCATAAAGCGCTGGTGGGGGAGATAGTAGCGGGCGTTGTCGAGCTCAATCCTTTGCTCCACATCCCGGTAGGGACTATAGGTTTTCCAGGGATAAGCGGAAAAGATGGAAGGGCCGTCGGACCAGACGCGGTTTCCGAGGAGCGTGTCCCGGAAATAGACGAGGGTCAGGACCGCGAGGACCAGGCAGATGACGGCGGTCCGACGGCGAGACGACTTCAGCTCCCCGCGTCCAAAGGTCATCAAGAATCCCTCGCGCACCGGAACCCGGCCGAGAAGTCGCGCGTGAAGCGCTTATCGCTCCACCTGCGCTCCACCGCGCGAAGCTTGTAAATAAGGTGGAGCCAACTCCCCCCTTTCTGAAGGCCCCAGGCGCCGGGCGCCGACGGGAAGGTCCGCTTCTCTCCGGCGACGCCCAGCCTGTAGGGGCGCGAGACCCACTCGGCGGCGTTGCCGGCCATCTGAAGCGCCCCATAGGGGCTGGCGCCGCGCGGAAAGGCGTCCACCGGCGCGGGAAAATGGTAACCATCGGCCGAGAAATCCGACGTGTAGTAGTCCACCCCGGTTCGCAGGATGGGATTGAAGTTCGCCCGGTCCAAAGGGTTCGGATATTCGTCGGCCGCGCTCCCCCACGGGAACATCCGGCCGTCCGTTCCCCTCGCCGATTTTTCCCACTCGGCCTCCGTCGGAAGCCGCTTGCCGGCCCACTTGCAATAGGCCCGGGAATCCTCAAAGGAGACGCCCACCACGGGCAGGCGCGGCCCATTGAATCTGGAATCGTTCCAGAATCCCGGAGTCCTGTGGCCGGTCTTCTTCATAAAGACTTCATATCGAAGATTGGAGACCTCATGGCGATCGATGAAATAGGGCCCGGTGGTCAGACGGATATTGTAAACGGGCTTCCCGTCCTCTGTCCTTTTCTCCCATTCCACCCCTTTCAGCCTCTCGGTGAGCGGCATTTTCCACCCGACGCGGACCAGGAAAGAGCCGGCCGGGACGTAGACCATGGCGACGGGGTCCGGCCCGAACCTCTTTTCCGATCCGCCCATGATTTCCGCGCTTTGGGGAGACGGAACCCACTGGGCGAAGACTGCCGTGGCGAACAGGAGCCTTGCCAGGACCGAACACCGGCGGGGAAACAAGGGGCGCAGGCGAAGCATGAATGCCGCTATCATCCGGTCAACCCGAAATTTCCTCGTCGGCGGCAAGGTGGGCGCTCAGCGGGTCCAAGACCCCTTCCGCGAGCGAGTAGGGATCCGTTGACCGGTTGAACAATTCGTCTATCCAGCCCGCCAGGCGGCCGTCCCGCTCGATTCCGCGCCACACCCGGTTTCCAATCTCTTCCAGAAACACGGCCCGGAGGTTCGCGCGGACCCTGACCCGCCGCCGGTAGGCCAACGCCTCCGGCCTGGACGCCAAAGATTTTCGCAGCGCTTGCAACCCGTCGTAAAGCGGCCGCACCCCTTGATCCGTTTTTGCGATCGTCAAGAAAACATCCCGATCCCCATCCTCGGCGGCCGCGTCCGGCGCGGGGGGCGCCGCTCGATGAAGCATCTCGCGCACCTCCCGCGCGGTCTCCCCCGCTCCCGGAAGATCCGCCTTGTTCACCACAAACAGGTCCCCGACCTCGAGCAATCCGGCCTTCATCATCTGGATCTCATCGCCGGTCGATGGTTGAAGAATCACCAGGGTGAATTCGGCCAGCGCCGTGACGGCGACTTCGTCCTGCCCCACGCCAAGGGTTTCGACCAGGATTACGTCGCGCCCCACGGCGTCCATGATATGAACCGCGTCATCCGTCGAGCGGGCCAGGCCGCCGAGGATTCCGCGCGAGGCCATGGACCGGATGAAAACGCCCTCGTCCATCCCGTGACGGTTCATTCGAACCCGGTCGCCCAACAAAGCGCCCCCGCTGAACGGGCTGCTCGGGTCGATGGCCAGGATTCCGACGGCCTTTCCGTCCTCCCGGTAAAGCCGGGTGAGTCTGTCAACCAAGGTGCTTTTCCCGGCCCCCGGCGGGCCCGTGATCCCGATCACGATCGCCCGCCCGGCCATCTTGAAGATGGTCTTCATGGCTTCCCGGCCTTCGGGGCGGCGATTCTCGACCATCGAGATCAGGCGCGACGCCGCCCCGATGTCTCCCTGTCGAATCCGGTCCACCCATTCGTCCATCGCCCTTGTTCCACCCCCCGAAACCGACCCGCCCCGGGCCGACAATCGCGCCATCTTATCACGCGGCTCATCGGACCGTTCGACGGCGTGCTTGAACGGCGGGGAGGACGGGCGTTTCAGGGCCGGGCGGGCCGGGGCGCGTCAGCATCACGCGGCTCGCCCGTCACCGGTTCTTCCATCGAGGGCGGCGGTGCTCCCGGAAGGCGGCGAGTCCCTCGTGGGCGTCTTCGGTGTTCATCAGGTCATGAAGGTAGAGAGATCCGCTGCGGTCCAGGGCGATCTTCAAATTTGTATCCGCCGAGGCATAGAGCGCCCGGCGCGCGATCCGCAGGACGGCGGCGCTGGCCCGGTTGATCCGTCCCACAAATCGCGTGACCGCGCGATCGAACTCTTCCAACGGGTGAACCAAATTCACAAGGCCCAGCTTCTGCGCCTCATGGGGACCGATGATGTCCCCCGTCAACACGAGCTCGAGGGCCTTTCGCAAACCCACCAACCGGGGAAGTACGGCCACCCCGACGGGCGGGAACAGGCCGGCCTTGACCTCGGGGAATCCGAATTGGGCGGTGTCCGCCGCCAGGATCAGGTCGCAGCAGCTCGCCAGCTCACAGCCGCCCCCCAGGGCCAGTCCCTTGATGGCCGCGATGGTCACGACATCCATCTCCTCCAAGATCCCCATCGTGCCGCGCGCGACATCCAGAAACCCTTGTATCCGTTCCGGCGTGAAGCTCTCGATTGTGATGCCCGCGGAGAAGGCCTGCTCACCGCTCCCGGTCAACACCAGCGCCTTGAGACCCTCGACCTTTCGGGCCCGCCGAAGGGCGCGCTGCATTTCCTGAAAGGTTTCCAGATCGATCAGGTTCAAGGGAGGACGGTTGATCGTGACGGTGACCCGCCCCGCCCCTTCCTCATAGAGGATGTTTTCGAACTCGCCGGGCATCCGTGGCCCTCCCGCCCACCCCTGTGTTGGAACCGCCAGAGTCGCCGCGCACGTTTTGTCGGCGGCTTCCGCTTCTTGCGAGACCCGTCCCGCAATTCCTACATAGACGCGCCCGCAACAAGAGCCAAGCCGGTGAATCGCCGGTCCCGCACCCTAATCCGCCGGGTCGAGGACGCCCGCCTCCCGGAGAACCCCGAGCCCTTCCAGGAGTTCCTCTTCGGGCGCCTGCGGATGGGTCTCGATGACGCGCGGGGTCTCGGACGTCAGATAGGGAGCGACAGCGGCGTAGTCGGAATCTCCTTTCCCCGGGGCGATGTGGTCGTCATACCCCTTCGCGTCGTGGATGTGAAACCCGAGAAGGCGTCCGCCCAGCCCGGTCAAGGTCTTTTCGATGTCGATCAGCCCCAGGTTCTGATGGACGGTCGCGTGGCCGATGTCGTGCCAGTACCGGAAGTTTCCTCCCTCGAATTCGGAAAGGATTCGGCCGATCTCTTCGTACGTGGGAACCTCGGGGAGGTGGATCCGGTTCTCGATTCCGAGGAATACGTCGAGGCGCTCGGCCTTCTGTGTCAACGCCTCAAGGCTGAAGGAGAGCCGGTCCCACACCCCCTCCCCCGCCCGGGCGCGCTCTTCCAGGATCTCCGCGACGCGCTCGCGCCCTTCATCGGTCTCGACCCTCTCGCGGTCGAACATCTCCCGCAACGCCTCCGTCGGCGCGGGCATCTCCGTCGTCCCCAGGTGAAGGACGACGGCCCCCGCCTCGAGATCGGCGGCCAGCTCGATGGTCATACAGGCCAGATCGACGGCGGCCTTCCTTTCCTCCGGATCCTCCGCTGTCACCAGCGGCTCGGGGCGCTCCGTCTCCCAAGGCAGCAACCTCGGCTCATACTTGGGGCACGGGTTATGGAGGCTCACGGTCTTGAATCGCATCCGCCTGAGCGCCGGGAGCATTTCATCCAGGGCCTTCCGGCCCGTATAACTCGATATCTCGATAGCGGAGAAACCCAGGCGGTCCGCCTCATCCAGGATCTTTTGGCCGTCCTCAAGCGAAGGCCAGTAGGCTGTGGAGATGGCGAGCATCCGATGTTTCCCATTCCGTGCGGCCGAAGGAGATGAAAAGCGCCGACATCCGCATCCACAAGAAGGCCGCGCGGCGGGAGACATTTCCCTGAATCCCAACCGTCGACCCCATAGACCTCATCGTACCATACGCCCGAATCGGGCCGAGTACAGGTTGAAGATGGCAGAGCCTCCCGCCACGGCAGAAGGCAAGGTCAACGGCGATTCACCCTCCGAGCCGGCTTTGCTCCTTGAACCTCCCTCCGCGTCCGCACACCCAACGGAAACCGAGGGGGGATCCGCCTCTGCGCAAGGACGGCGACCCCCGCCAATCCCGAGAACGGAATCTAACCAGGCGGTGGGTCCTCTCCCTCTTCATGCTGATGGTCATCGCCTCCCTGAAGCTTGGGGCCGTCTGGTGGCTTCAGGCGGTGGAAGAGCCGCCGGTCCGGATCGTGACGGAGCGTCCTGGACGGATTCCCGAGTCCGTGGACCGCCCCCTCGGCCCGTGAAAACGCTCGCCGTCTTTTCCGTCAACAACCGCGTCATCGTCAACCTGCTCACGCTGTTCCTCATCGGGGTGGGCCTGGCGACGTATTTCTCCATGCACCGGGAGATCTTCCCGGCGCTCCCCCGCCAGGCCGTCCGGATCGAGACTCTCTATCCCGGCGCCTCTCCGGAAGAAATCGAAAAACTCATCACGGCCAAAATCGAAGAAGAGATGGCCGAGCTCGACGGGCTGGACGAGCTGATCTCGATCTCCCACGAGGGCATTTCCGAGATCCTCCTGAAGTTCCAAACGGACACCGACATGAGCCGGGCGTTGTCCGACGTTCGGGGCGCGATGGACAACGTCGCCGATCTGTCCGACGACGCCAAGCCGCCGCTGATTCAAGAGGTCAAGTACGCCTAGCCGGTGATCACCGTCTCCCTGGCGGGGGACGTGGCCGAGGGCTCCCTGCGGACGATCGCCCGCGACCTCAAGGAGGACTTTCGCCGCATCCCGGGCGTGGCCGCCGTCCGGATCATCGGCGCCCGGGAGCGGCAGATTTGGGTGGAGGTCGAACCGGCCCGCTTGAATCAATACGCGCCCAGCTCGATCAATCTTTCGTCGCTGATTCCGAAATGGTGGGCGATTTCGTGGATGACGGTGTTGCGGACGATTCCGCGCAGCCCGGCCGGGTCGGCGGTCTCCATCTCAATGGGGCCTCGGTACAGGGTGATCCGGTCGGGGAAGGCCGTGGACTGAAAAAAGGACCGCTCGGTTCGGGGGATTCCCTGATACAGGCCGTAGAGCGTCCCCCCATCCGGGACGCCGACCGCTTCGAGGACCTCCTCGGACGGCCACGTCTCCACGCAAATCTCGACGTTTTCCAGGCGCGCCCCCACGTCGGCGTTCAACTCTCGGCAGACCCCTTCGATCACATCCTCAACCAGCGCGAGGAAATCATCGTCATTCATCGACGCGCACCCGCTCAATCGGACAAGACCCAAAGCCTCAAGCCGACTCGGCGGCGCCCAGGACGAGGGCCATCCCCTGCCCGCCCCCCACGCAGGCCGTCGCGAGCCCCAGCTTCTTGCCGGTGAGGCTCAGCTCCTTCAGGAGGGTTACGGTCAGCCGCGCGCCCGTCGCCCCAACCGGGTGTCCCAGGGCGATGGCCCCGCCGTTGACGTTCACGATCGACCGATCCAGCCCCATCTCTTTCTCCACGGCCACGTATTGGGCCGCGAAGGCCTCGTTCACCTCGATGATCTCCATGTCATCGAGCTTCAGCCCCGCGCGGTCCAAGGCGATCCCGGAAGCCGGGACGGGGCCGATCCCCATGATCTCCGGCTCGACGCCGGACACCCCCCAGGAGATGAGCCGCCCCATGGGGGAGAGGCCCCTTTCCTTCGCCGCCTCGGCAGTCGTCATGACCAGGGCCGCCCCGGCGTCGTTGATTCCGCTGGAGTTGCCGGGCGTGACTATCCCTTCCTCATCGAAGACGGGCGCGAGGGCGGCCAGCTTCTCGGGCGTCACGTCGGGCCGCGGATGCTCGTCCACCTGGAAGGGAGTCTCCTCCCCCTTCCGGCCCTTGACGATCACCGGGACGATTTCTTCGGCCAATCTGCCCGAAGCGGCCGCCTCCTTCGCGCGCTGCTGGCTCTGACAGGCGAAATGATCGGATTCCTCGCGGGTGACGCCGTACTTCCGGCCAAGGTTTTCGGCGGTGATCCCCATGCCGCACCCGCACCGGGCGTCGGTCAATCCGGCGGCCAGGGTGTCCACCAACTTTCCCTCCCCCAGATTGAAACCCCACCGCGCCCCGTACATCGCGTGGGGCGCCCGGCTCATGGACTCGGCGCCGCCGACCAGGACGAAATCGGCCTCGCCCAACAGGAGCTGATAGGCCCCTTCGATCACGGCCTGAAACCCGGACGCGCAAAGCCGGTTCACGGTCAGGGCGGGGGTGGCGATGGGGACGCCCGCGTTCAGTCCCACGTGCCGGGCCAGATAGGCCGCGTCTTCGCTGGTCTGCATCACGTTGCCGAAGACGACGTGGTCGATGTCTTCGGGCGAAACGCCCGATCGCGCCAACGCCCCCTTCGCGGCCACGGTCCCGAGCTCGGTCGCGGTGAAGTCCTTCAGGGTCTTCCCGTAAGAGCCGATGGGCGTCCGAGCCCCGCTGAGAAAGACGATCTCTTTCCTTTTCACCGAGGGTTTCTCCCCTGTCGCTCAATCCCCATGTGCGTCAACGATTCTTGATCCGGACATGGCGTCCTGGATGAGAGAATCCGGTTCCGGCTCAACAACGTCATTCATCCAAGACATCTCCCGCCTCCGGCCGCTTCCGGGCCTGCTCGTCAAGAAGCGGGAGGACCTTGCGCGCAAGCGATTCGCACAACCGTTTCACGTCTTCGATCTGTTCGCGATCCAAATCGTCATAGTGGATGCCGCACAAAACCGCCACATTCGTCTTGAGGCGGGAGGAGAATTCTTCGGCAATCCGCCGGGCCGGCCATTCGTCCTGGTGGCCCGGGCGATTCAAAACACTTGCGGTCGAGGACGTGATGTCGGGATCCTGAAGACTGGGCCTCACAACGGCGAAGACCACCGATCCGACATGGGGGCGATCCCCGCCGTAGAGTCGGACGGCCAGGTCGGTTCCCTGCCAACACGCCTCCAGCCGGATCGGAAATCCCAGAAATTCTTCCTCGCCCAAAACCGATTCTTCCGAAGCCACTTCAACCCGCCTCTCTCCCCCCCCGGCAACTTCTCCCGATGCCGCGCCCAAGCCTCCGGCCATTCTTTATCCGGCCTTCAGAATCCGGGCGGCGTCCTTCGCAAAATAGGTCAGGATGAGATCGGCCCCCGCCCGCTTGATCGATGTCAAAACCTCCATCATCGCCTGCTCTCCATCGATCCAGCCGTTTTGCGCGGCGGCCTTGATCATGGCGAACTCCCCGCTGACCTGATAGGCCGCCAGGGGCGCGTCAAAGGCCTCGCGGACGCGGCAGATCACATCCAGGTAGGGAAGCGCGGGCTTGACCATGATGATGTCCGCCCCCTCCTCGATGTCCAGAGCGACCTCCCGAAGGGCTTCCCGGATATTGGCCGGGTCCATCTGGTAGGAGCGCCGGTCCCCGAAGGCGGGGGCGGATTCGGCGGCGACCCGGAAGGGTCCGTAAAAGCAGGTCGCGTACTTGGCGGCATAACTCATGATCGGAACCCGGGAAAAGCCCTCCTGATCCAGGACCTCCCGGATGGCCCCGATGCGGCCGTCCATCATGTCCGATGGCGCCACCATGTCCGCCCCCGCCCGGGCCTGGGAAACGGCCGTCCGGGCGAGGACCTCCACCGAGGCGTCGTTCTCCACCCGGCCGTCCTCGCCGACCACGCCGCAGTGACCGTGACTCATGTACTCGCACAGGCAGGTGTCGGCAATCACCACCAGCTCCGGGTGCGCCCGCTTCAGCGCCCGCGTCGCCCGCTGGATGATGCCGTCCTCCGCCCAGGCGCCCGTCGCTTCCTCATCCTTCGAATCCGGGATGCCGAACAGCATCACGGCCGGAACGCCGGCTTCGATCACCTCGGTGGCCTCGTCGATGAGGATATCCAGCGAAACCTGAAAATTTCCCGGCATGGGCGGGATCTCCGCGCGCACGTTCTCCCCGGGCACAACGAACATCGGGAAAATGAACGCCGAGGCGTCGAGACGCGTCTCCCGGACCATCCGCCGAATGGCCCGGGTTTCACGCAGGCGCCTCGGCCGATGAACCAGGGGAAGGCCTTTCACCGGATGGATGATCTGAGCCATCAGCAGCACCTCAATTTCATGCGGTCTCCATTTCAGGGCGGGGACATCCCTCGCGGATCAGTATGTCACAGCCCCGACGCGCGCGAAACCTTCCTCTCGGTCCTCCGGACGCTCCGCCCGCGCGCCCACCGGATCACGCCGATGGCGATCGCCGCGCCGGCGCCGTCTGCGAGCGCGTCCCCCGCCGAGGACAACCGACTCGGCACAAGACGTTGCAGAGACTCATCCGCCGCGGAGTAGATCAGGCAGATGATCAGCGAGAAGATCGGCGCCTTGAGCCCCCGCCCTTCGGGATAAACCCGGCTCAGGACGCGAAGCCATAAGCAACCCAACACGCTGTACTCGATGGCGTGAAAGAGTTTGTCGATGTGGGGAAAAAGGACGTAGGAAGGAGCGGGGGCCGGGCGCGTTGAAAGGAAGAAGATGAAACCCGAATAAAGGATGAGAAAGAATACGTCGGACTTTCGGAACGAAATCTCTTGGGCCGCCCTTATAGTTCGTACTTGTCGAAATCCTCGGGTTTGAGATTTTCCAGCCATTTTTTCCAATCAACACTTTCGGGCATGTTTTCGCCCTCCCGCTCACCCGACGCCACCTGCTCGGTGAACTCGATGCTCTTGGCCTCTTCGATGACCTTCTCGGCCACGAAAATCGGGGCGTTCACACGCAAGGCGAGGGCGATGGCATCCGAGGGGCGGGCATCGATGAGCACTTCGCTGCCGTTGAGGTTGATTGTGATGACCGCGTAAAAGGTGTTGTCCTTCAAATCGTTGACGACAATCCGCGCAACCTGCGCCTGAAAGCCTTCGATGATGTTTTTGAGCAGGTCGTGCGTCATGGGACGGGGCGTACTGACCTGCTCCATCTCCAAGGCGATGGCATTCGCCTCGAAAATGCCGACCCAGATGGGGAGAACCTTCTTTTCGTCGGTGTCTTTGAGAATGACAATCGGCATATTGGTGAGGGGATCCAGTGTCAGACCCTTGACCTTCATCTCGAGCATGCTCATCGTCCTCCCCAGTTCCTACGCCGCTTTGCCTTCGAGACTGTAAAGCCCGCAACGGGTGATCTTGATCGGGAGGGTCCGACCGACCATCCGAAGCGACCCGTAGAAGTTCACAATCTTGTTGGTTCGCGTCCGGCCGGTCAGTTTTCCGAGGTCCTTGGGACTGGGCCCTTCCACCAAAACCTCCTGCGTTGTTCCCTGCAACCCTTGATTCTTCCGCTCGGTGATCTTTCTCTGGAGGCTCATCAAATCGTCGAACCGTTCCGCCTTCGCCTCCGCCGGAACCTGACCCCCGAGCTCGGCTGCGGATGTGCCGGGTCGAATCGAGTACTTGAACAAGAAGATATTATCGAATTCCACTTCCGCAAGAACTTTCATCGATTTCCTGTGATCTTCGTCGTTCTCTCCCGGAAATCCGGTAATGAAATCGGTTGTCAGGGCGATATGCGGAATCTGTTCACGTAACGCATTAACTTTATCAATGTATTGACTTGAAGTGTAACCTCGATACATTTTTTGCAACATGACGTCAGAGCCCGATTGTATGGGCAGATGAAAATACTCGCACACCTTCGGCTCGGAGGCCATGACTTCGATCAGCTCCGAGGAGAGATCGCGGGGGTGAGAGGTCGTAAACCGGACCCGCTCGATCCCGTGCATCGCCGCGACGTTGCGCAATAAATCAGGAAACGTGGACTTTTTCGCGAGATCCCAGCCATAGGAATTGACGTTCTGCCCCAGGAGGGTGACTTCCTTGAAACCCTCGTCGGCGAGGACCCGTGTTTCTTTGAGGATGACGTCTTTCGGCTTGCTGACCTCTCGGCCGCGCGTGATGGGCACGATGCAAAAGGAGCAATTCTTGTTGCACCCGACGGACACGGTCACGAACGCCTTGATCTTCGATTGACGAATGACCGGCGTGTCGGCGTCCCAGTCGAACGGGACCGGTTCGATGTCGACAACGCCCTTCCCCCGGTCCTGCATTCGCCCGAGGAGCTCGGGAAGCTTGGCGATGTTCTGCGTTCCGAACACCAAATCCACAAAGGGCGCGCGCCTGACGATTTCGGCCCCCATCCGCTGGGCGACGCAGCCGCACACGCCAATCTTGAGGTTCGGGTTTTCTTTCTTGAGGAGGGAGAGCCGGCCCAGATCGCTGAACATCTTGTGGTCGGCTTTATCCCGGATGCTGCATGTGTTCAGGAGGATCAGGTCGGCGTCTGAAGCGCTGTCCGCCCGACTGTAGCCGTCTCGATGGAGAATCCCCGAAATCCACTCCGAGTCATTCTCATTCATCTGACAGCCATAAGTCAGGATTGAGTATTTCCCACTCATGCCCTGGATTCCCTGAAAAGGAGAGCCGACCCGGCCCGCTGAAATCGACTGATTTCAATATAAAAGGGGGGCATGAGGCTGTCAAGGCAAGGGGCGTCCGAGAACAAAGGCGGGGTCCGGCGGTGATTCGGGGGACTCCTCTCACGTCAGATCCTGTATCCAGATGGATTTGAGTTTCTTCTTGCGCGCGGCAGCCATGTGTTCTTTTCTCCTTTGCGGCAAACGGCGTTCCGGCTGTTGAGTTGCCGGGATGTTGTACGGGACGAATTCACACACTTCATTTTTCGGCCTCGATATGCGGACGTTCGTCGCCGATTTCCAGCGGATCGACGGACGTCACGTGAACGGGTTCTGCACGAAGAGTGACGGCCCCGTCCTCCGAGAGGCGAAGATAGGTGTTACATTGCCATTTTTCCTTATCCATCTCGAGATAATCTTCCCGGTGATGATTGCCTCGGCTTTCGGTCCGCTCCAAGGCCGCGCGGGCCACCAACATACAGGTGTCCAGCTGGTGCGGAAGGAGGACGGCGGTCGCCCATTCCAAATTGAATGCCTTGGGCTTGGCGTCGATCCCGGCCTTGGGAAGCAGCTCTCGCTTGGCCTCGGCAAACCAGTCGAGCGCGGCGGTGAGGTCTTCCTTGTTCCGAATGATTCCCACTTTCTCCCACATGGTTTCCTGCATCAATTGCCGAATCCGAATGGGGCTTTGCCCGGACGATTCGCCGGCGTCCGTCCAGCGGAAAATCCGCCGGCGCTCCTCCTCCACCCTCGAAGCCGAGACGTTTCCGCCCGCGTGACGAGCGGCATAGGCCGCCGCCTCTCGGCCGGCGATTCTCCCGAAAGCCAAGACATGCGTCAGGGCGTTCCCCCCCAGTCGGTTCGCCCCGTGCACGCCGCCCTGGACCTCCCCGGCCGCGTAAAGTCCCTGAATGTCCGACATCATGTCCAGCCCGGTCCGGACGCCTCCCCCCGTGAAATGAGCCTTGGCGCCCACTTCCATCGGTTCTTTGGACAGGTCGAAACCGATGCGCTCACATTTGACCTTATAGCTCCTGGGCACGGACCTGCCGCCCTGGAATTTGCTGAACTCGTAATCCAGAACGTCCAATGGAACGGTGGTCAGATCCATGTAACACCCGTCGTGAGGGGAGCCCCGCCCTTTCCGCACCTCGTTGTAGATGGCGAACGAACGCACGTCTCGCGTGGTGTGCCATTTCCGAATGTGATCGTAGTTGGCGAGAAAGTCTTCGCCCGGGGCGTTGCGGAACCTTCCGTGCTTCCGGATTTCGGGCCGCCAACCGGGGAAATTCGTCAATGTGGGATTGATGTGAGTGATGCGGGGATCGACTTGTGCCGGGACGAACTGGATAAATTCCATATCGACCAATTCCGCCCCCGCCTGGAACGCCATGCCGTGCACGTCGCCCCCGGTCTCGACCGCGTTGGTCGTGAACCGGTAGGGCCACAGGGTGGAGTAGCCGCCGGCGGCCAGAATAACCGCCTTCGCCTTGAAGACACTGAACTCCCCGCTCTTCAAATCCATTCCGGTCACGCCCGTGACCCTGCCATCCTCCGTAAGGAGACTGGAAACGAGGACATTTTCCATCCAGGGGACTTTGAGCCGGTCAATTTCCCGTCGGAGCGCCCACATGATGCGCGGGCCGGTCATAAATCCGTAGTGAACGGATCGCTTGCGGGAATGCCCCCCGGGGGGCCAGACCAAGTCGAAGTTCCCTTCCCGGTCCTTCCGGAATGTCCGGCCGTCGCCCCACGCGTCCAACTCGTACAATGTTTCGGGCGATTCCCTTGCGTACAGTTCGACGAGGCGTTGGTCGGACATGAAGTAGCCGCCGATTACGGTGTCTCGAAAGTGGAGGTCCAGCGTGTCGTCGTCGCCAACCGCGGCCGTACAGGTATGACCGGCGGTGATGGTTCCGCCGCTCCGTCCGAAAGTGCCCCGGTCGAGAATGAGGACCCGCGCCCCCCCTTTGGCGGCGTGAACGGCGGCCTCGCCTCCGGCCCCGCCTGAGCCGACGACAAGAACGTCGGTCTCGATCATCTTTGGGGTTCTGGAAGCCAACGTCATATTTACCTCCTCGAAGTGTGTTTGTAGTGGCCGCCTATTTTTATCAGCTTCACCTGGAGACTTTGCAACGAGCAGTGCTTGAGCCCTCCCGGCAGGCCGGCAGCCCCGCATGCGAAGTGATTCGGCAGGTATGAAACTCAAGTCTCAGCCGACGGCCAAATCGGACCTTCAATGCCCGTCTTTTCGCTTCACCCATAGGGTTCCCCTGAGAGAAGATGCCGGGGGGAGACCAACACGCTGCTTTTTCAAGAGAAAGCGCCTTTCGTTCTGTCGAATCTTATGATCCAAATGGGGGATCCGGATCCATGCCGTTCAGCCAATTTCTCGCGACCGCTTCGCGCAGCGTTTTCTCCACATCGATGATCCAAGGCCCTTCCCTATCCAACCGAACCTGCCACGACTCTTCCCTGCGCATGAGAATTTCCCGCTCTCCATCAAGCGCCAAGGCCCCGGTCCGCTTCGGAAGAGAAACCGTCTCCGCGTCTTCCAGCCTGACAACCCGTTCGACAACCATCTTGGCCAGAACACCCGACAGGATGCCCGCCCGGATGACGCACCCGCCTTTGCCTCGGGGATTCAAGCGGATGTGAAGCCCTCCGCTCTCTCTCGGCCCCAACGGCTCCAGCATGCCGCCGATCGCCGAAAGCCCAATCCGGGTCGGAAGTCCCTGGGAGAGAACCACCTCCTTGAGCCGGTCGGCTTCCCAAATGGCTCTGGCCCCGATCTCGCCGTGGTCGGACACCGCCACGTCAATCAGGGCCTCGTCGAACGGCGCCTCGTTTCGCTCGACGGCCAGACGCTTTCCCCTCCAGCACAGGTCCCCGCGGGCCCGGCCCGCCTTCATGAACGCCCCCGCGGCCAGCCCGGCGACAAGCCCGTCCAGGGGTTCGCAAAAAACGTTGTTCGTGCCGCCCGGCAAGGGAAGCAGCGGCGTTGGGCCGCAAAGGCGCGCGACCCGGCGATGCGTCCCGTCCCCTCCGACCGTGATGATACAGCCGCACGGCGCTGACTGCATGGCCTCCACCGCCCGATCCGTATCCTCCGCAGACCCATCGGCCCAACTCCCCAGGATCTTGCAACGACCTTGCCGGCCGCTGTCGAGCCCGCCCAAAGTCCGGCTCGCCAAATCCGTCGGATCGGGCATCAGGAGGACCTCTTCGACATCGGCCCCGACCAGGCCCGTGATCACCCTGCGCGTGAGGTCCACCTTGTCCTGATAAGACGCGGTGCTCCCCCCGCCGACGATGCGTCGCACGTCTTTGCCGGATTGAGGATTGACGATGAGTCCGACCCGTCGCATATAACCTCAGAAACAGTTCCGTTTCGACCGGTGCATTGCCCTTTTAATAAGGAAGGCTAGGCGCGGGCCGGGCGGACTGTCAACCGCGCGAAGACGCCAAGTGTTGGTCGGGGAAAGCTTGTGCTATCGTTGATTCTGTGGAGAGGCGTTCGGTTTGTTGCGTTCTTCAGAAACCGGGAACAGGCGTGTGGCTCAACGATTCGGCGGTGAGCTGGAGTCCATGCAGCAGCGGCTGGAGAGGCTGATGGACCACGCGTTGGAGCGCCATTCCACCGGGTTGCCCAGGCCGGATCCCAAATGGCATCCCCCGGTTGACGCCTATGAGACGGAAACGGAGTTTGTCGTCATCGTCGATCTGGCCGGCATGTCAAAAGAATCTATCGGCATCACGTACCAGGAGCCGGACCTTTGCATCACGGGGACCCGCGCCGCCTGTCACTCTTCGGAGAAGATAAAGTTTCACCAGATGGAGGTCAACTTCGGCCCGTTCGAGCGAATCATCCGAATCGGCGCGCCGGTTCACGCAGACCAGATCCACGCCCAGTATCAGGACGGCTTCTTGACGGTTCATATTCCCAAGAACCGGCGAAAGAAAGTCGTTCAGGTAAAACCGGATTCATGATCTCATCCGCCCCCACCGTCTCAGAAAGTGACGTCCCGCCCGCGGATGCTGAAGATGGCCATGCCTCGGCAATCCCCGACGAGCTTCCCATCCTGCCCTTGAAGGGCGCGGTCCTTTTTCCTTCGCTGATGCTGCCCTTCATCGTCGGCCGCCCCAGCTCGGTCCAGATGGTCGACGAGGCCTTGCGGGGAGATAAGATCATCGCCTTCGTCGCCCAGCGGGACCCGGAGGTTCAAGACCCGAAACCCGAGCAGGTCCACTCCGTTGGGACGGCCGGCGTCATCGAGAAAATGTTCAAGATGCCGGATGATTCCCTACGAATCGTCGTCCGCGGTCTGGCGCGCGTCTCCCTCGACAAGATCACATCGAGCGACCCCTACTTGCGCGGCCGGGTAAGCGCGTTGATGGACCGGGAGGATCAAGAAGATATTTCCATCGACGCCATGGCGGCGCAGATCAAGACGGATTTCAACAAGATCACGGAGCTTTCCTCGCAGATCCCCTCCGACTTGGCCATCATGGCCCTGAACATCTCCGAACCCAGCCTGCTCGCCGACCTCGTGGGTTCCAGTCTGAACATCGAGCTGGAGAAAAAACAGGAGTTGTTGGAGACGCTCTCGGTGGCGCAGCGGCTCCGGAAAGTGCTCGGGTTCGTCGCGAAAGAGGAGCAGCTCCTCGAGCTGGGACAGAAGATTCACGACCAGATCCGCGAGACAATGGATAAATCCCAGAGGGAGTATTATCTGCGCGAGCAGCTCAAGGCCATCCAGAAAGAACTGGGAGAGGAAGACGCGCACAGCGTCGAGATGGACGAGCTTCGCGAGGCCGTCACCGGCTCGGGGATGCCGGAACCGGTCGAAAAAGAGGCCCTGAAGGAGTTCGACCGCTTGAGTCGCATGTCGCCCGGGGCGGCCGAGTACACAGTCTCCCAGACTTATCTGGATTGCCTGGTCGAGCTGCCGTGGTCCAAAAAAACGGAGGACAATCTCGACATCACAGAAGCCGAGAAGACCTTGGACGAGGATCATTACGGCCTCGAGAAGGTCAAAAAACGAATCCTGGAATATTTGGCGGTCCGGAAGCTGAAGGAGGATCTCAAGGGACCCATTCTCTGCTTCGCCGGTCCGCCGGGCGTAGGAAAAACCTCTTTGGGCCGTTCTATCGCGCGGGCCTTGGGGAGAAACTTTATCCGCGTGTCCCTCGGGGGCGCCCGGGACGAGGCGGAGATTCGGGGACACCGAAGAACCTACGTCGGGGCCCTCCCCGGGAGGATCATCCAAGGGATCCGGAAGGCCGGCTCGTGCAATCCGGTTTTCATGCTGGATGAGGTCGATAAGCTGGGCGCCGACTTTCGCGGCGACCCCTCGGCCGCGCTCCTCGAAGTCCTCGACCCGGAGCAGAACAACGCTTTCGTCGATCACTACCTGGACGTACCCTTTGACCTTTCCCAGGTCATGTTCATCATGACGGCGAACGTCCTTCAGGCGATCCCTCCCGCGCTGAGGGATCGCATGGAAGTGCTCGATCTCCCGGGTTACACGGAAGAAGAGAAAGTCCGGATCTCCAAGGATTATCTGATCTCGAAGCAGCGGAGCGATCATGGCATCAAGGCCAAGGTCCTTTCATTCTCCGACGCCGCCCTGCGTGAGATCATCAGCGGCTACACCCGGGAGGCGGGGCTCAGAAACCTGGAAAGAGAAATCGTGGCCATTTGCCGGGCGGTCGCGAAGGAGGTGGCCAGCGGACGCAAGAAGCCGACCCGGGTCGGACGCGGCAACGTGGCCGCCCACCTGGGGCCCAGGAAATTCCGCACCGACGCCGTAGAGCGGACGCAAGTGCCGGGCGTGGCGACGGGGCTCGCCTGGACCCCCGCGGGGGGAGACATCCTGTTCGTCGAGGCGACGGGAATCCAAGGGGAAAAAGGTCTCATCCTGACCGGGCAGCTCGGCGACGTCATGAAAGAATCCGCGATGGCCGCCCTCAGCTACATCCGGTCCCATCCCGAGAAGCTTGGACTCAGCGCGGAGAATTTTTTTGAGACCGGCTTTCACGTCCACGTCCCCGCCGGCGCCATCCCGAAAGACGGACCTTCGGCGGGCGTCACGATGTTCAGCGCCCTGCTCTCCTACCTGACGGCCCGGCCCATCCGTCCGGACGTCGCCATGACGGGTGAAATCACGTTGCGCGGCTCGGTGCTTCCCGTCGGGGGAATCAAAGAAAAGGTGCTGGCCGCCGGCCGCGCGGCCGTTCGAACCGTCATTCTGCCGGCGGACAACGAAAAGGACCTGATGGACGTGCCCGAAAACGTCCGGGACAACCTCGAGTTCCATTTCGTGAAGCGGATGGACGAGTTGGTCCCGCTGGTCTTGAAGGCGGAATCGCGCAGGCGTAAGGCCGGTCCGACCTCGAACGGAAGGGCTTCCCGCGGCTCCAATGCATCCAAGGCGGGGAAAGAAACAAGGCCTTCCGGAAAGTCCAAGCGGCGGGGAGCAACGGCAAAGACATGAGCCGGATCTCGAAAATCATCGGGCGGGAAATTCTGGATTCGCGCGGAAACCCCACGGTCGAAGTGGACGTGGTCCTGGAAAACGGCGCCCGCGGCAGGGCCGCGGTTCCCTCCGGAGCCTCGACGGGCGCGCTGGAAGCACTCGAGCTTCGGGACGTATCGGAAGAACGCTATCGGGGAAAAGGTGTTCTGGGCGCGGTCAGCAACGTCAACTCGGTAATCGGCCCCGCGCTCCTCGGCCGGGACGCCCTGGATCAGGCCCGGGTCGATGAGACGCTCCTGAAGATGGACGGAACGGACAACCTGTCACGTCTGGGCGCGAACGCCGTTCTGGGCACGTCCATGGCGTGCGCCAAGGCCGCGGCCCTGCATCTTGGCATCCCGCTCTATCGCTATCTCGGGGGCTCACTGGTCCATCTGCTCCCCACGCCGTTGATGAATGTCTTGAACGGAGGGCGGCACGCCGACAACAACTTGAGCATCCAGGAGTTCATGATCGTGCCGGGCGGACCGTCGTCTTACGCCGAGGCCCTTCGCGTCGGCGTCGAGGTGTATCAAACCCTCAAATCCGTCCTGGCCGAGAAAGGCCTCCGGACCACGGTGGGGGACGAAGGGGGATTCGCCCCGGACCTGAAATCCAACGATGAGGCGATGAAGATCCTCATGACGGCCATTGAGAAAGCGGGATTCATCCCGGGGCGCGACGTGGGGATCGCGCTCGATCCGGCCTCTTCCGAGTTCTATGAGAACGGAAAATACCGGTATGAGGTGGGCGACCGCGAAGGACAAACCGCCGAGGAATTGGCTGCGTTCTATGCGCGCATAGTGAACCAATATCCCGTCGTCTCCATCGAGGATGGTATGGCCGAGCAGGATTGGGAGGGGTGGCGGCTGTTGACGGAGACCCTCGGGGACAACGTCCAGTTGGTCGGCGACGACATCTTCGTCACCAACGCAAAGATTCTTCAGCGGGGCATCGACGAAAAGGTCGCCAATTCGATCTTGATCAAGGTCAACCAGATCGGCACCCTGAGCGAAACGCTGGACGCCATCCGCCTCGCGCAGCGGTCCGGATACACAGCGGTGGTCTCCCATCGGTCCGGGGAAACCGAGGACACGACGGTCGCCCATCTCGCCGTGGCCTGCAACGCCGGCCAGATCAAAACGGGCGCCCCCAGCCGGACGGACCGCGTGGCCAAATACAACGAGCTGCTCCGCATCGAGGAAGAACTGGGGTCGTCCGCGAAGTACGCCGGCATGGACGCCTTCAGGCAGAAAAGAGCGCAGGCGGCCGGCAAGGATTCATGACCTCAAGCGTGGAGGGTTCCCAATAGCGCCATGGACTTGGGTTCGGGCGTCATCTTCTGGAGACTCCTGATTTCCGCTCTTTTGGGCGGAATCGTGGGGGCGGAGCGGGAATGGCGAAACCAGCCCGCCGGTCTGCGGACCCATCTCATCTTGAGTCTGGGCGCCGCGTTGGCGACCGTGGTCTCCATCGAGCTGGGGAGCCGCGCCGGAAGCGACCCCGGCCGGATTGCCGCCAACATCGTCACGGGAATCGGATTCCTGGGCGCGGGCGTCATCTTCCGGTTAGGGATCTCGGTCCGGGGCCTGACAACCGCCGCCAGCATCTGGACCACGGCCGTAATCGGCATGGCCGTCGGGGCGGGGGTCTATTGGGGGGCCTTCGTAGCGACCGGCTTCCTCCTGCTGAGTCTGGTGATCCTTCGCCGCCTCGAGTCGCTCTTCCCGTCCGGCCGGGATTCCCGGAGCGTGCACGTCAGCGCCCGGAGCGCTCCGGGAATCATGAAAGAAGTGGAGGCCGTTTTTGACGGTTTCGGCGCAACGGTGAACAGTATGGATTTTCGGCGGGACCGATCCCTGGACCGAATCGAGGTCCGGGCCGTCCTCGATACCCCGCCGAATTCAAGTCCCGTGGACCTGGCCAACGCCCTGCGGGAGTTGGAGGAAATCATCGAGGTGGAGGTCCGCTAGTCAAAATGGAGTTGCAGCGCGCTCAGAAAAAAGGTGGAGGGATGGATGCGATGCGAATGCTAATGCCGAGTTTCTTGGTCTTACTCCTCGCGGGGTTCACGCCGGCGTTCGGGCAGTATTCGGGCTTTTCGGTCGTCGATGAATGGCCGAATGCCGCCGGCAAGAAGGGCGTCCCGGAGGGCTGGACCCTGAAGGAGTTCAAGGGAACCGTGGAGCCGGGCGACATCACGGTGGAAACCGATGGGGACAAATCCGTCTTGCGTCTCCAGGCGAATGACAAATCCTTTTTCCTCGGCAGGGAAAAGCTCAACGTCTCCATGTCCAAGACCCCCGTTCTGACCTGGCGGTGGAAGACCCGTCTGCCCATCAACGGCGCGGACGCCCGGGACTATTACAAAGATGATCAGTCCGTGAACATCTTCGTGACGTTCAAGCGCGGGAAGGAAGGAAAACTCAGGGCCATCGGTTACCTGTGGGACGCCGACGCCCCGCGCTGCGGCTACATCATCTCGCCCTCCGAGCGATCCTTCTGGACGAGAAAGGCCCTGCGCGTGGCCGGGGTGCCCATCACCTGGTACGTCGTCCTGCGCAACAAGGAGACGCCGCTGGACGCCTGGATCACCGAATCCAGGAACCTGGCGGAGGATTACCGCAAGATTTTCAAAACGGAAGACAACCCCGAAGTTCAATCCGTCGCCGTACAAACCGACACCGCAACCCTTAAGGTCCGGGCGGACAGTTCGGTCGGCTTTATTCGGTTTTCCGCCGAGGCCGCGCCGGCGGGAGCGGATGCCTCCGCCGGCTGCGAAGAATTGAAAGCCTTGCGCTGATCCGGCTCACGGGACTGTCGCCCCCATGTTCGGATTTTCGCCCCGGAGCGCGTCTCCCCCGCCGGCCCGTCCCGGCGGTCAGACGACCTCACTTTTCCTGGAGCGGCGGTGCCAGTACAGAACGCCCGCCACCAGAAAAACCACGATGAGGATGAGCACCTCGACCCGGCGGAGAAACATCAGGAGAGTTTCCAGCTCCGGGGCGAACACGTAACCCAGATAACACACCAGCGGGACGCTCACCAGGGCCGACAGAAAATCCAGCCAGAAGAACTGCCGGAACGGCATCCGCATCGACCCCGCCAACAGGTACGTCGCCGCCCGAAGTCCCACCAGAAACCGGGCCACCAGTATCGTCATCGTCCCGGATTTCTCGAAATGTCTCTGAACGCGGGCCAGCCGCTTGGGCGTGAGGAGATGCTTGACGCTCTTGTGGCGGACGGCGTCGCTCCCCCATTTCCAGCCGATCGTAAAGATCAGGACGTCGCCGCCCAAAACCCCGGCGAACATCACAATGACGGTCGGGACATATTCCGTGTAACCGAAATACATCAGGAACCCGCCGGACAAGAGCACCGCGTCCTCGGGAACCGGAAGGCCTATTCCGGAAAGGAACAAAATGGCGAACAGGAGGGCGTAAACCAGCCACCCGGTATGACTCGTAAAAAAATTGAGTAGAACTTCCAACGTTGTGATTCTCCGCCCAATGCCCCTAGGGTATTATACATCACGCGTTCGCGACTTCACGCTTTCGTGTATGGATTCAAGACATATGGGACACGGGGGGCGTTTTTTTGAATGTTTCCAGGGCCTGGTCGGGCGTCAGGTAGTCCAGGTTCTGGTGAGGTCGAATATGATTATAGATCTGCTCCCACTCGCGCAGCCGGACGTTGAGCGAGGCCACCGTCCAAGGGAGTTCGTACACCTC